>Ga0247609_10004817_pt1 | contig 13362 bp, 6 predicted proteins | sample 172DNAGHGlowgp2_FD_193487 | JGI IMG/M metagenome (GOLD analysis project Ga0247609, IMG submission 193487) | Sheep rumen microbial communities from Palmerston North, Manawatu-Wanganui, New Zealand - 1728 DNA GHGlow gp2 | ecosystem: Host-associated > Mammals > Digestive system > Stomach > Rumen ...
GTGATGCTCATACCCGTTGCCCTGCTGTTGACAACTATTACGGACCAGGGCTATTGGATCTATATGCTGAAGTTGAGGGGCCATTTCTTCGTGTCGACAATCGGTACGACGGCCGTAGCGGCGCTGCTGTGGGGCTTCCGAGGGGTAACGGACAAGTATGGTCTGCGGACCCTCTATATCTTCATCACCTGCGTTTTGGGTTATCCGCTGATGGGCATCTACGGACTGGCTGCTGCCCTGCTGATGGGAATCTGGTCATGGAGGCTGTCGGTTACTCGCATCGCAGCAGTGATTCATAGCGTAGTGGCTGTCGTCAGTGTTGCTGCGGTTCCGCTGTTCTGCTATCGCTATGTGTATTATCAGGTCAATCTGGCCAATATCCTCTGGGCAGAACTGCCGCTGTACTTCATCACCGAAAATCACCCCAACTATTATATTCCCTACTATCTGCTGGCACTCTTCTTCGTCGTGCTGGCTGTGACCAGTCAAGCGGGGAAGGCTCAGACGGTGGCGATGCCAAAGACGGTCTCCAAGTCGAGAAAGCTGTTGCAGTGGCTGGTGCAAGGGGTCATCGCCATTTTGCTGGTGGCTGGCGTCTACACCTTTTGGATGAAGGACGAGAATTTCCACCACGAGTTGGCCATGCAGCACCATATTTCGAACCTTGAATGGAACAGGGTGCTGGACGAGGCTGCCGCCCAGAAGGACGAGCCGACACGTGCCATTGTGATGATGCGGAATCTGGCACTCTCACGACTCGGCAAACAGGGTGACCTCATGTTCTTCTACAAGAATGGTTCTAAGGCATACGATGCTCCCTTTGGCATGCGGCTGATGCTCGTGGTAGGGCCGATGATTTACTACCAGTACGGCATGCTGAACTACAGCAATCGCCTGTCTATGGAGATGGGTGTGGAGTTTGGCTTCCGTGCGGAAGACTACAAGTTGCTGGTGAATTGTGCTATTCTCGACCATGATCAGCCCTTGGCCCGTAAATACATCGGGATTCTGAAGCAGACGATGTTTTTCAGCGACTGGGCCCAACAGGCCGAGCAGCTCGTAGAGCACCCGGAACTCATTGCCCAAGATGCTGAACGTGAGCCTATTACCCACATGCTGCACTACAATGACGTGCTTGGCGGTGATCAGGGAAACATCGAGAGTTTCCTGATGCGACAGCTGGCCCGCAGTACCTATACCGACGACCCTGTTTTCCAGGAGCAGACCCTGTTGGCCACCCTGTGGACCAAAGACGTCAAACGGTTCTGGTATCATTTCAGCGATTATATCAAGTTGCACCCCCAGGGACCGATGCCTCGCTATTATCAGGAGGCTGCTTACCTGTATATCGAGATGGAGGAGAGTCCGAATGTGGGTAATCTGCCTTTCAGTCCCGGTATCAAGGAGGGCTTTGAACGTTTCGCCTCGACGATGTCGGACTACGACGGGCGCGACGTGGCAGTGGCCCGCGAAGAACTTTTCCCATTCTTCGGAGATACTTATTATTACGACTACTATACGATGAGTAATTTGCCAGAATATTAAGAAGGAGTTAAAGAAGTTAGAGAAGTTAAAGAAGTTAAGAAGATATGATGCGGAAATTGATATATATCGGTTGTTGTGTGGCCATGATGGGCTGTTCCGGACCTTCTGTTCCTGAGGTGTTTACCGATTCCAAGGAACTGCCCAAGATTTATCCCGACTATACGGATGTGACGATACCCGTCAATATGGCTCCTCTGACCTTCGAACTCGATGAGGCTGCCGACGAGATGATAGCTCGCTTTGCTGTTGGCGACGAACAGATTGTCTGTAAGGACAAGGCCCAGCCCGATGCCGACGATTGGCGCATGCTGGCAGAAAAGGCCAAAGGCGGTGCCATTGCTGTCGATGTGTATGCCCGCAAGGATGACCAATGGACGCACTACAAGCCTTTCAGCATCTTTGTGTCGCCCGACAGCATCGACAGTTATCTGAGCTACCGTCTCATCTTCCCGTCATTCGTCAGCTACGAGGCCCTAACCATCAGTCAGCGCTGTCTGGAGAACTACGACGAGAGCGTGATCTACGACAATATTCTCTGTACTTTCGAAAAGGATGGGCAGTGCATCAACTGCCACCACTACCAGCAGTATAACCCCCGGCGCATGCAGTTTCATGCCCGCCAGAACAATGGCGGTACCGTTATTGCCTACGACGGAAAGATCAAGAAGGTGGATATGCGCAACGACTCCATCCTGTCGGCAGGTGTCTATCCGGCCTGGCACCCGTGGCTGAACCTGATAGTCTATTCCACCAACAAAACCCTGCAGAGTTTCCATACAACCGACCCGAACAAGATTGAAGTCTACGACACCGAGAGCGATATCATTGCCTATGACGTCGTGAAGGGTGAGGTAACCAATCTGGAGAACGATCCTCAGGAGTTGGAGGTGTTCCCCGCCTGGGCTCCCGACGGAAAGACGCTCTACTATTGCAGTGCCCACTTCGAACGGCAGGATACGACGGTGTCGCTGGTTTCCGAGATGGTGGCGCGTTCGAAGGAGCTGAAATATAAAATCTATAAGAAAAGTTTCGATCCCGAAACGATGCAATTCGGACCTCGTGAACTCGTCTTCTCCGCCGACTCAACAACCACTCCACACTCGACATTCAACACTCCACACTCAATGAGTGCCACACTGCCTCGCGTATCGCCCGATGGACGCTATCTGATGTTTACTCTTGCTGAATCTGGCGTGTTCCACATCTGGCACCACGATGCCGATTTGTGGCTGATGGACCTCGAAAATGGCGAGGTGCGTAACATCGAGGAGATTAACTCGCCCGACACCGAGAGTTATCACTCCTGGTCGAGCAATGGCAGATGGGTGGTGTTCAGCAGCAGACGCGACGATGGTACCTATACCCGCCCGTTTTTTGCCCACATCGACAAGGACGGTCATTGGGCCAAACCATTCGAATTGCCGCAGGCCGATCCGGACTATCACCGCCAATTTATGAAATGTTACAACATTCCGGAGTTTATGAAAGGTCCCGTTACCATCAAGCCCCAAGATTTTGCCGATGTGCTGAAAGGAAAGGGTAAACCGGTCCGCTATGTTCCCGCATTAAGCAAGTAACACCTTTTCGCGCGATGCGTTTAAAAGGCGATGCTCATCTTGTATTGAGGAATCACCTCAACGGACTGGATGTCGACGACAGGACCGCGACTTAAATCCGGGATGGCATTGTGGGGCAGGTCGCGCAGGAAGGGAGCATCGGCTCGCAACGGACGGAAATAGAAGGTCAGCGGATTGCTCTTTAGATCCGTCGTGTAACGTCTCAGACCAATGGTCCAAGGCTCCCCGTGATAAAACTCATCCTGCACCAGCTGTCCTTTCATAAAGGCCATAGCGACGTCGCCGACATAATGGATGCGAAGGAAATATTCCTGAACTTGGTTGTTGGACGATGCAGCATGGGTTAAATCGTCCAAAATACGCACACTCATTCTGCGTGGGCCGGCTTTCTTGACTTCATACTGCGGGGCAACAGGTGTCACTATCGCTGTTTGTTCCTTGAAACCTTGAGCGGAAGGGTAGAGCACGTAACGCACCTGATGCTCGCCCAGACAGAGCAGGTCGGCTCCTTGTTCTGAAGGTAGCACAGTGGCCGAAGTGATGAGTAGGTGGTTGTCGATTTTGACAGCGTCCAGAGCCTGCTGGCGCGTCAGTGTGGTAATCTTGATGGTATTTCCCGCCTTCGTCTTGATGCTGAACGTCGAACGGAGTCCTGCCACAGGCTTGAAGGTGTTCTTCCCTTTGACGGTGGCAGCGTCGAACAGGTATTCTGTTGCCATGCCTTCTGGAGCAAAGAAGATGTAGTGCTCTGTGTCGCGATCGTCCAGTTTCATCAGCAGTTGGGCGGTGGCATATTTCAGCAGTGCACCATCCATATCGAGATTGAAGGGCAGTATGACGCTCTCGTCCTTGGGCAGGGTGAACGTGCCGTTGGCAGGAATCTTTAATTCTTCATTCTTCATTCTTAATTTTATCTGCAGGTCCTTCATGTCGTGACGCAACGTGTCATGATCCTGGAAATTAATCATAAACAGGAATCCTGCCCTGTCCTTGATGCGGGCCGCATAGCGCAGGTCGTCGCGATTGCCGGGAGTCATTTTCTCCCAGCCCTCGGGAAGAACGGGTTCCATGGGTGCCAGCCGGTCGCCAAAGTCAGCGAGGAACGTGTGGAGCAGTCGCAGGTTGCGATACATCTTTCCCTCAAGACCGAATTCACCTATCGGAGCTTGGAAGTCGTACGATATTTTGGGCATACCCATGGGCTCGTCCTGGAACGAGCCGACACCACCAATCTGTTTAGGGGTCGAACCGCCATGATACATGTAGTAGCCGATGCCGTTAGAACCACTGCCCAGCGTGCGGACCATCAGTCCTTCTGCGGCTTTGGCTGTCACGATGGGACGGGCAGAATATATCATTTGGATGCCTGCGCCCATCTCGGCACAAAACGAGGGATAGTCCTGCGGGTTGTAGCGCGTCGGGGAATAGTCGGCCTCGCGGGTCAGGTCCTTGAACATCAGAAAACGCGACATGGTAGGTTTCTTGACCCAGAAAGGATAGGTGTAGGCGGCAGTGACGGGAATGGCTTCGCCCTCGATGACAGCGGCATTTCCCCAGCCCGTAGCCGTATAGAAAGGCACGTCGATACCTGCTTCCTGAGCCATTTCTTTCAGCAGGCGCATATGGACGGTACCCATCTCAGCGCCTGTCGCCTTGTGTGCCTGTTCGCCCACACCAATCATCGCCTCGCCGGCATTATACGATGCTGCCGTATTGTCTTTGGGTTCCCCTGGGTAACAGATGGCCCAGGGTGCCGCTGAGTGCTGCATCTCGTTTTCTATCTGACAGCCGATAATCGGTCCGCCATCCTTGTAATAGAGCCCCTGCAGCTGTCTTCCGATTTCAGTATACAGCCGTTTGACCAGTTTCAGATATTCCGGATCGTTGGAACGGACTTCCAAGGGTTTGGCGAAGAGCCAGTCGGGGAATCCGCCACTGCGTATCTCACCATGACAGAAAGGACCAATGCGCACAATGACGGGCATGTGGTGCTTCTGGCATAATTCCACGAAACGGCGCAGGTTACGCTGACCGTCCCAGCGGAACTGTCCTTCGACCTCCTCATGGATTGACCAGAAGATGTAGGTGGGAATCACCGTCACGCCACCTGCTTTCATCTTCAGAATCTCTTCCTCCCACTGATCGGCCGGATAGCGCGAGAAGTGGAACTCGCCCATGACGGGAATGGCGGGACGCCCGTCGATGGACATATAGAAGTTGTTGACGTCGATACGGCCTCCCGAGGGCGACGTGCCTCCCATGCGGAGGTGTTCGCTTCTGATGACCTTCGGTTGTGCAGGAGCCGTTAACTCGTAGACGTGCTGGGCCGCACAGAAAGCAATACCCCACGCGAGTAGCGAGAGTGTCGTCAGCAATTTCTTCATAAGCAGAGTGTTTTCAGTTGCTGAACGCCCTGATGGTTGTTGTCGAGGGCAGCAACCTCTTCCAAGTATTTCTGTGCCTTCGCCTTGTCGCCCATACCATAGTAGCCCAGGGCGAGCATATATTTGCAGTGTATTTCGTTCTTCGTGTCAAGGCTGTCGTCCCAGATGAGCAGGTCGGGCAGGGAAACGGCAAAATAGTCCATCACCTGATGCTCGAAGACGTGCTGCTTGCCGTAGTTGATGAGTTTGTAGAACCGTCCGTGAGCCTCACCCTCGCGACCTAATTTCAACAGTGCCATACCCTGATAGAAAATCTTGTCGGGCTTGGCGTCGTTGTAATACATGGCGGCGGCAGGTTCCTGAGGACCCTTCGTGGCCTCTTCCCAACATGCTTTGGCCTTCGCTTTTTCTCCAATGGCATCATAAGCAATGCCCAACAGATAGTAGAAGTCGTTCTCCTGGGCGCCGTAGAGTTTGCCCTCGCCCAAATGGTGCGGATATTCCAAGCACTCGTTGAGCAGGCGTATCGCTTCATGGATATCGGGATTACCGGATTGTCCGGCGAGGGCTTGTTTCGCAAGCTCTACACGACAAATCTGGTATTGTGCCGGCACCTTGCCTTCGCCACCTTCCCAGGGATGGAACTGGTGGGCGTCGAGCTTAGCCTTTGCCTCTTCGTAACGTCCCAATTGGTTGAGCAGGGTAATCTCTTCGAGCACGAGGTCGTCGCGCTGGGCAATAAGTTCAGGATATTGCTGCAGGAAGTCGAGACGCTCCTGATGGGGCTTGTGCAGACGCTTGTAGAGCTGGTCCAACTCCATGAGGATGCGACTGTCTGTCTCGTCCAGATGGAACGCCTTTTCCATATATTCAAGTGCCTCCTCCTGACGGTCTTGCTTGTTGAAGCGTGCCAACGCCAGATTGCGCCAGACGGTGGGGAACGAAGGATCGAGTTGTGCGGAACGCTCCCAATGCTCTATCGCCACATCATACTGTCGCTTGTCGTAGTAGAGGCAGCCGAGGTAGTAAGGTGCCTTGGCTCCGTCGGGATTCACGGTCTTAGCCATTGTCAACACGTTGACATCCTCCAAACGGTTGGGGAAACAGCAGTAGCTGTCTACTTGCTCTGCCTCTTCAAAGGCCGCATTGGCCGCAACGGCATCACCCAGTCCGAGTTGTGCCCAACCCCTATAATAATAGGTCATAGGGTGTCGCTCTGTGGCCAGTTGCAAAACGTCGATACACTCCTGCCAAAGACCTGTCTGAGCATAGTCGAGCGCCAGTTCATGATAGTTATGAACGTTGTCGTGCATCAGCTCCTTCAGGTGTTCCAACGACTCACCTGTCAACAGGTGCTGCTCGAACATACAGCCATAGTTGAAACGGTCGAGTTTCAGCGACTCGTTGATCCACGCCAGTGCTTCGTCCTTACATCCCAACAGACGCAAGACAGCCACCTTCAGGGCACGTGCCTTATGGTTGCAGCTATTGAAAACAAGACTGCGGTTCAGCTCGTCGAGCGCATCGTCATAGCGTCCCTGCGACGTGCTGATGCAGGCTGCCTCGAAATAGCCGGCATCGGCCCATGCCTTGTTCCACGTGGATTTCCAGAAGAGCTCGTATGCCTCCTGCAGACGATGTTGGAACTTCAGACAGAGTGCCAGATTGAACAGCGCCTCACCGTCATAAGGATTGGGATTGCGCTTCTGCCAGATCTTCACCGCCTTTCTCAGATAGGGTTCTGCCTTCTGGAATCGTCCACGACGCAGATACCAGAGTCCCGTCTGATTCAGACAGCGCACATCGTTGGGATCACGGCGCAGGGCTTCCTCATAATAGTCGAGCGCTGACCATGTAGCGTGACGGTACTGCTCTAAATGAAGTCCTGTCAGGTAGAGCTGGTCGTTGGTCTTGGTGTTCTGCGGAGGCAGTGCGGCTTCTGCAGCATCGGGAATGGGACGGATCTCGTCGGGTTCTGCAAACCATTCCAACAGCGGGCACTTCCTGGGGCTCTCTGCCCGCTCAATGGTCAGGCGCAGGTCGTTAAGATGTTCCTTGCCTGTCTCCACCGTCTCAACGAGCACCTCTTCAGGACTCAGCGATACCACCTTATTATAATACACCACACCATCCTCACCATCGAGTACAATTCTCACGGTCTTCTTCGATGTAGCCAAAATCTTGAAGCAAACCATCTGATTACTCCCCTCGCCCTTTGGAGAGGGGGTGGGGGTGAGGCTTTCGATATTGACGACGAAGTCCTTCGAGGCTTGTTTCACAATACCTATCTCGCGATACGGCATGAAATACTGCACGAACTGCTTTTCTTCGTATGGCATCAGCCACGTGAAGTCGGGCTGGTTTTCGGTGTACACACCCGCCATCAGTTCGATGTAGGGGCGGAAACCGGAACTCGTTATTCCGACGGCAGAACCGTCGGACACAGAATCTGTGAGATTCCGATCCCACGCACGTCCGAAGTCACCATTACCCCATGTCCATTGCTTCTTGCCTGGCGAGAAATGGTGCGAGGCGACGTGCAGCATACCGCCCTTGCTATCGTTCTCGTAACCGCCCTCGAAGTCGTACTTCGAATTGACAGCCATATAGCTGGTTGGCACGAAGATATTCTTATAGTTCGAGATGTCGACACCTGCCGAATAGTCCATTTTATAATAGGTACCCGTAGCAATAGGGAACGACGATACGGCGCGCTTGCCATGATCAAACACCGCATTGACATCGGGTGGGAATACGCTCTGATAGGCATCGTTCACCTCGACAGCGGGATTGGCCCACCAGAGGAAAGTCTGTGGCAGGGGAGTGCGGTTCGATACCCGGCCTTGAATCTCCAGATAGGCACATCCGGGGCGTAGCGTAAAGCCCGCCATACCCTTCTGGTGGAACATACGCTCCATCTCGTTCACCCATACCGTCACACTGCCATCTGCGTTTTCTACGATGTCGCAGTCGACGGGCAGATAGGTGCTTGGGCGATGGTGCTGAGGCCAGTTGAACTCGATACCGCCACTAATCCAAGGTCCTGTCAGTCCCACGAGAGCAGGTTTGATGACGTGGTTGTAATACACGAAGTGGCGCTGCTTGATCTTGTCATACGCCATTTGGATGCGTCCGCCTAACTCGGGCAGAATCATCACTTTGATATACTCGTTTTCCAGCCAGACGGCCAGCCACTCCTTGTCAACCTTCTCGTCCGAGATAGACTCGATGACGGGATAAGGATAAACCACGCCGCTCGAACCCTGATAGACTCGTTTCTCTAAAAAGATAGGATTTTTCTCTGGCTTTCCGACTTCGTATGTTGGTATCGTCACCAACTCTCTCCATGCTTTTATCATAAGTTTGTAAGTTCTTTTTCCAAGTCTTCCAGACTCTTGCCTTTCGTCTCCGGACAGCGGTTCCAGAGGAAGATGAAAGCACAACAGCAGATGGCACTATATATCCAGAACGTGCCGCTACTGCCTAATGCCGCATTCATCGAGGGGAACGAGAATGTCAGCGTACAACAGCCCACCCAGAGGGCAAAGGTACAAGTAGCCATTGCAATGCCTCTCACTCGGTGTGGGAAAATCTCTGCCAACAGCGTCCAGGTGACGGGTCCCAGCGTCATGGCATATGTCGAGATAGCGGCTACGACGAGTACCACCATCATCACACCCTTCACCTGGAAGAAATAGCAGGTTCCCAATGTCAGGTAGATGAGTCCCAGTCCGCCGGCACCTATCAGGATGAGCGTCCTGCGACCCCACTTCTCGATGGTGTACAGTGCCACAATCGTAAAGATAACGTTGGCGATACCTGTAATGACGATGTTGATGAACATGCCGTCGACATCGAATCCTGCACCCACAAAAATCTCTTGGGCATAATTAAAAATGACGTTCGTACCGCACCATTGTTGGAATACGGCAATGACCAATCCTAACAACAGGATGCGACTGTATTTATTTTGAAACAGTTCGCGAAGCCCAGCGTCCCGTTCTTTTTGCTGCGAATCCTTCGCAGCTTTTAGCTGTAAGTACACCGGACTCTCCGGGATGAAGAAACTCATCATCAAGAACAGCGCGGCGGGCAGCGTCTCGGCCCAGAACATCCAGCGCCAGCCCCACGCCACGTTCCATGCCTGACTCTCGGCAACGGAAGTGTCGCGGGCCAACAACATGTTGACAACCTGTGCTGCCAGAATGCCCAGCACGATGGTCATCTGGTTCAGACTGACCATCCTGCCGCGTATCTCTGTCGGACTGACTTCGGCAATATACATCGGCGAAAGGGCTGAAGCCACACCGATGCCCATACCGCCCACAAAACGGGCTATATTAAATAAGGTGAAGTCGTTGAACAATCCCGTACCAATGGCTGATACCGTAAAGAGCACAGCGGCCAGCATCAGCAACGGCTTGCGGCCCCACTTGTCGGCTGCCGATCCTGCTACCATCGCACCAATCAGACAGCCTACAAGAGCCGTCGACATGGCGACACCCTGCATGATGGGCGAGTCGCCAATGCCGAAAAACAGTTCGTAGAACGGCTTTGCACCACCTATCACTACCCAGTCGTAGCCAAAGAGCAGACCGCCCATGGCCGACACCGAGCAGATAAAGTACAGAAAGCCTTTATCAGTCCTTTGCATATTATTGTACCGTCCAGATGTCGTTGGTTTCGAGCAGCTCCTCGAAGTTGTGATACTTCTTCTGAGCGCTTACCTCAGCGAGCTGGGCATGTACGGCATCGTTGTAGGTCGGAGCCTCCACGTCGCGGATGACACCCAGTGCGATGGGGAATCCTTCTTCAGGCGTCATCATGGCGAGCTTCAGCTGCAGGGTGTTGTCCTCGCAGTGGGCATCGTGAACGAGTACGTCGTCCAGCGTGTAACCGTCCTTGCCAATCTCGACAACCTTCAGTCCGAAGCCCTGCTGGACGAGTCCGAACTCGTTGTTCTCGCCGAACACCAGCTTCTCGCCGTGACGAACGTAGATGGCGTTCTTCTTACGGCCTTCGTTGTTATAGACGATGTCGTGACAGTGGTCGTTGAAGATGACGCAGTTCTGCAGGACCTCCGTAACGCTGGCACCCTTGTGCTCGTAGGCTGCCTTCAGCACCTCGACGCTACCCTTGGCATCGGTAGCCACACAGCGGGCGAAGAAATGTCCGCGGGCACCGAAACAGAGCTCGGCAGGACGGAAGGGATCCTCCACCGTGCCGTAGGGGCTCGACTTCGAAACGAAACCACGGGGCGAAGTGGGCGAGTACTGTCCCTTCGTCAGACCGTAGATGCGGTTGTTCAACAGAATCATGTTCAGGTCGATGTTACGACGGTTGGCATGAATAAAATGGTTACCACCGATAGCCAGTCCGTCGCCGTCGCCTGACACCTGCCAGACGGTGAGGTTGGGGTTAGCCACCTTGGCACCAGTAGCAATGGCTGCTGCACGACCGTGAATGGTGTTCATGCCATAAGTGGCCATGTAGTGGGGCAGACGGCTCGAACAACCGATACCGCTGATGACTGCTACGTTCTCGGGAGCTACGCCAATCTCGGCCATAGCCTTATGGAGTGAAGCCAGGAAGAAGTGGTCGCCACAACCCGGGCACCAACGAGGCTGGCCTTTCTTAAAATCTTGTGCTGTATATTCCATAATTATCAATTGTCAATTATCAATTCTCAATTCTTCAAGATGTCCTCGAATGCGTTCACTAACTCTTCTACGATGAACGGCTGACCCTTCACCTGGTTGAACTGGTAGGGCACGAAGCCGTCGACCTTCATGCGCAGGTAGGCAGCCAACTGACCCATGTTCTGCTCGGCAACCACCACCTTCTTGTACTTGGAAAGTACGGCTGCAGTGTTCTTGGGCAGCGGGTTCAGGTACTTGAACTGAGCCTGGGCTACCTTGTAGCCCTTCTCATGCAGTTCGTCCATAGCCGAATGCAGATGACCATAGGTGCTGCCGAAGCCTACGATGAGCAGATCGGCATCAGCATCGCCGTCCACTTCGAGGTCGGGTACCTGAATCTTTTCTATCTTTTCCTGACGTAAGCGCGTCATCAGGTCGTGGTTCTCAGGATTCGTAGAGATGGCACCTGTCTGAGAGTCCTTCTCCAGTCCGCCCAGAATATGTGTGAAGCCCTCGCGACCAGGCACTGCCCAGTAGCGGGTACCGTTCTCAGCACGCATATACGGTGTCCACTTGCCCTTCAGTTCCTCGGGAACATACGGAGGATTGATGGCGTCGAGTTTGGCCATCTCGGGCAGTTTGAAGGCACCGGAACCATTGGCCACATAGGCATCGGTCAACAGCACGACGGGCGTCATGTGCTCCAGCGCCATCTTGGCAGCCTGATAGACGGCATCGAAACAGTCGGTAGGACTCAGGGCTGCAATGACGGGCATGGGACTCTCACCGTTACGTCCGAACAGTGCCTGCAGCAGGTCGGTCTGTTCCGACTTGGTGGGCAGACCTGTAGCAGGACCGCCGCGCTGCACGTCGATGACTACCAGCGGCAGCTCCATGATGACTGCCAGGTTCATCACCTCTGACTTCAGGCAGACGCCAGGACCCGAGGTGGAAGTGACACCCAGTGCTCCGGCAAACGCAGCACCCAGTGCTGAAGCAGCACCGCTGATCTCGTCCTCGCACTGTACGGTAATCACACCGCACGACTTATGCTTCGACAGCTCGTGCAGGATATCGGTAGCGGGAGTGATGGGGTAGCTGCCCAGATAGAGACGCAGACCGGCCTTCTCGGCAGCGGCAATCAGTCCGTAGGCTGTAGCCTTGTTACCGGTGATGTCCATATAGCGGCCCGGCTCCTTGTGCTTCGACTCTACGCGATACACGTTGGTAGCACTCGAATGGGTGTTGTGACCATAGTCGTAGCCAGCCTGGATGACCTTGATATTTGCTTCGGCAATGGCGGGCTTCTTGGCAAACTTCTCCTTCAGGAAGTTACCCACCAGGTTCAGATCGCGGTCGAACAACCAGCAAACCAGTCCCAGGGCAAACATGTTACGGCACTTCATCATCGCCTTGTTGTCCATGCCGGTATCGGCCAGACAGTCCTTCACCATCGTGGTCAGCGGACACTGGATGACGCGATCGGCATCGATACCCATCTCGCCCAGATAATCCTCAGTCTTAAATTGTGCCTTTTCCAAGTCCTTCGGACCAAACGAGTCGGTGTCGATGATAATCGTTGCACCGGGCTTGGCATAGCGATACTGCGTCTTCAGCGCAGCAGCGTTCATAGCCACCAGCACGTCGCACTTGTCGCCGGGGGTATACACCTTACCGGCACCGATGTGTACCTGGAAACCTGAGACACCCGTCAGCGAACCTTGCGGGGCGCGGATGTCAGCGGGATAGTCGGGGAATGTGGAGATGCCGTTACCAACGGTGGCACTAACCGTAGAGAAGATGTTTCCGGCCAACTGCATACCGTCGCCGGAGTCACCTGAGAAGCGGACAACAACCTGGTCCAACTCCTTCACTTCTAATTTTTCAGCCATATTAATATTTGGGTTTAATACTATACTTTCAAAATTCGCCGCAAAAGTATTCATTTTATGCGAATTATCCAAAAAAAATACGCAAAAAGTGCATATTCACATAAAATTTCTTGTAAATATACACTTTTTGTAGCATAAAAATTCATCTTAAGGCTGCAGGTCCTTATATTCGCTGGCGATGCCGGGGAAGCCCGGGCAGTCCTTCGCGGGGTCCAAGTCGCGATGACCGACAATCAGCGCGCGGGGGTAGCGCTGGTGCAACTGTTCGAGCAACGTGCGCATGGCCTGCTTCTGTTCCGCCGTTCGCGGGTCGGCGGGTTGACCG
>Ga0247609_10004818_pt1 | contig 13362 bp, 8 predicted proteins | sample 172DNAGHGlowgp2_FD_193487 | JGI IMG/M metagenome (GOLD analysis project Ga0247609, IMG submission 193487) | Sheep rumen microbial communities from Palmerston North, Manawatu-Wanganui, New Zealand - 1728 DNA GHGlow gp2 | ecosystem: Host-associated > Mammals > Digestive system > Stomach > Rumen ...
CAAGATAACCTTCCTGAATTTCCTCTCCCTTCCACTGTGCCCAGGCAAACTCAATGCCCAGACCTACGATGTAAGAGACGAGAATCTTAGGCAGTACAGCGAGGAAACCGAAGCAGAAAATCTCGAGGAACGAGGCACTGTCGAGCGAACCGGCAGCCAGATAGTTCTGATAGCCGATGTTATACATACCAAACAGCATAGCTGGCATCAAGGCGATGACCACCATGCTCATTATACGCTTGGAGTCGATGGCATCGTGGATGTTTACACCCGTCTTGGCCGTGTCATTCGGCACATAGAGGAATGTCTCGAATCCGTCGAACACCGAGCGAAAAGCGTGAAGCTTGCCTTCTGGCTCGAAGTTGGGCTTAATCTTATTGAGATAGTTTCTTAAAAAGCTCATAGTCCTTATGCGTTTTCTTTACGTAAAATATTCAGTCCTTCACGCACAATGCGTTGCAATTCCAACTTCGAGCTGTCCACGAACTCAGCGAGTGCAAAGTCCTCAGGACTAACTTCATAGATACCAAGTGCTTCCTGTCGGTCAATGTCACCGGCAATGATGGCCTTGATAAGATACTCCCCATAGATGTCCATCGGCAGCACCTTGTCGTACTCACCACTCATAATCATGTGGCGCTCCCCACCCTTGATGCGGGCATCGAGAGCATAGGACTTCTTACCAAAGAGCCAGGAGAAATAGCTGCGGTTAACCGAGAACTGGTTCAGACGTGGAAGTATCCACCCTAACATCTCGTCTGCGTTGTTACCCTCCGGAATGATGGTTATCTCGGAGGAGTGCGCGCCAAGGAATCCGTCCTTGGTTGTAGGACAGCCAGTCAATACGTTGCCGTTGATAATACGCACGGAGTGGCTGCTGTCGTAGCTGTTGCTTAACAGGGTAGCAATCTCCTCTCCCACCAACATGTCTACGCAAGCCGGAGACTTCACCTCACTGCCACAGAGGGCAACGGTACGTGTCAGGTCTACCTTTCCGGTATTAAACAATCGACCTATAAACAGTACGACTGTCGGGTCTCCAATAGTCCAGACCACTTCACCCTTGTTTACAGGGTCAAGATGGTTCACCTGTACCCCGACATTGCCAGCAGGACAGGGACCGTCGAATACTGTGACCTCGGCATCCTTAATCGACTCCAGAGCAGAGCCGACACCCACGCCAAGCCATGTCTTGGCAATCTTTGACAGTGCGGTGATGCCCGTCTGGAAGTCTGCCTCCTGCCCCTTTACCTCGAACTCGAAATTGCAGGCCAAGGGCTTGTCGCGCAATGCAGACACAAAAATTGCCTTAGGCTGCACGGTAGGATTGGTTGAGACAGCATAAGGCAACTGGTTGATATATCCGAAGATACCCGCCTCCAACAGAGCATTGATGACTTGTTCTCCAGACAGTTTCGCCACATCTTTCTTGCCGAAGTCCACATACTCCTGCTGTTTGTCGGCTTCCACTGTCACGCAGAGCACTTTTCTCCGTTCACCACGCACCACCTTGCAGACGGTTCCACTGACGGGCGAGGCAAACCTCACGTCGGGATACTGCTTATTGACAAAAAGCGCATCCCCGGCCTTGACTTTTTCTCCTTCCTTGACAATCACCTTTGGAGTCACACCAACGAAGTCGTCTGGTACAAGCGCATACTTGCCATTGGATTTCAGCTGGATCTTCTTCTCCTCAGCCTTGCCTTTAAGGTTGATGTCTAAGCCTTTCCTTAACTTGATTAAATTCGCCATTTATATAAATGTTTGTGAATAGTTGTGCTGAACGAGCGCAAAATTAATAAAAATTATGCGTAATAAAAGTAATTTCTTTGAGAAAAATGCTATTATCACAATTTTTTCTGTAAATTTGCGGAAAAATTGGCAAAATAACGGAATGATTGCCATGTAAATTTGACAGAACAACGGGATTTGTGAAGGCACTCAAGCATACCATCAACTGGATAATATGGAGTCTGTTGGCTTTGTATCTTTTAGTCATGCTCGTCATTCAGATTCCTTCTTTTCAAGCGTTTATTGGAAGTAGAATAGCGGAAACGGTCGGAAAGAAACTTGGTACAACAGTCAAGGTTGGGCGAGTGGACTTCGGTTGGCTCAACCGCATTATTATTGACGATGTCCTGATTTTCGACCAACACAGGAAACAGATGCTGCAAGTAGGACGACTGGCCGCTCGAATTGACCTGCTCCCGCTGGCTGATGGCAAGATTTCCGTTTCCTCTGTCCAGCTCTTTGGTGCCGAGGCACGCCTTTATCGGGCAAATGCCCAAAAAGAAACGAATTTTCAGTTTATCGTCGATTCGTTGGCCTCAAAAGATACAACAGCCCGCAAACCACTCGATTTGCGTATCAATTCGGTTATCGTAAGGCATTCCAGTGTTTCATACGACTGCCAGGACCAGCCACTGACCCAGGGTGAGTTCAACCCCCATCATCTCAACTTCAGAGGCATCAGTGCCTATATCAGTCTGAAGGAACTCACCGACTCTGCTATCGACCTCAATGTAAAACGTCTCCAGTTCGAAGAACATGCGGGACTTTCGTTGAAACATCTTTCTTTCAGGTTGAAAGCCAATGCTCACGGTGCGCTCATACAGGATTTTGACCTGCAACTGCCCAATAGCCTGATTAAGACAGACTCCATCGATGTGACCTATCGTTTCAATGGTCAAAAGTTTAGCGATAAAGTATTATCAGGCGAATTGTCTATTCATGATTCATACATAACGCCTTCAGACTTAAGGTGTTTCCATAATTCACTAAAGAATTTCCAGAGACCTATTCATTTCGATATAATCAGTTCTATAGCCAATGAAGCCATCACTGTAAGCAACCTCAGGATATACTCCGATGCAGGTGACTTGTCACTGGTGGCAAATGGTCAGATGAAGGATGTGAAAACTCGTCGCGCCTGGCACATACAGCTGCAGCAGCTTTCACTCTCTGATGCCGTCATTGAGTTTATTCAGAAAAACATACCACAATTACCTGTTCAGATTCGCAACATCGGTAATTTACAGTTTGTAGGCAATATCGGAGGCGACGCTGCCGGTGCACTTTCCGCACAAGCGACGATAAAGAGCGGTATCGGTCGTATAGCCTTAACGTTTCTGATGGCTTCAGACAGAAGTTTCCATGGTCAGCTTAAGACCGACGACACGAACCTCCGGCAACTGCTCGACGACCAACGATTTGGTGTATTAGCCACCGACGTGCATGTCAAAGGGCAACTGTTTGACAAACAACAGCCCACAATTAATGCCGTAGGCACCATTTCACGCTTTGACTACAACGATTATACCTACCATGATGTCACCGTCAACGGACTCTATTCTGCCAATGCGATAGCAGGTCAGTTTAAAGTGAGCGATCCCAACTTTGAGGCAGAAGTTGATGGTGAGCTTTCCCACCTATACGATAACAAGTCGCATGTTGTTCGCCTTGATGCGGACATCCGGCATCTGCGTCCGAAAGTCCTAAACCTTACAGACAAGTGGAACGACTCGGACTTCTCTGCCACAATCGATGCCGATTTTACAGCCAAGACCCTCAACGACGCAGAGGGTACCCTGCGTATCAGTAATTTCTCGATGTACACCCCAGAAACTGACAGAGCCTATCGCCTTGACAACTTTTTTGTCACATCAGGCTATGAGGACGGTCGTCATTTTCTCACCCTTATCAGTGATTTTGCCAAAGCAGACCTCCGTGGCGACTTCGAATACGCCACTCTCTCGCAAAGCGTTATCAATTATATCGGTTCCAAGCTCCCTACCCTGCCCAACCTCCCACCGACTACGAAGAAAGCCAGCAATAATTTCAGTCTGCGCCTTCAGATGTATAAGACCGACTGGCTACAGCAACTCCTTGGTGTCGACTTAGCCATCTCCCATCCGGTGACGCTCAATGCCATCATCAACGATGCGAGCCGCACGATTAATGTCGATGGAAATTTCCCTGAGTTCACCTATCAGGGCGCCTCCTATTCCGACGGTATCATACAGGTCACGACACCTGCCGACACCATGAAATGCGACATTAGCATCAAGAGGTATGCTAAGACGGGCCACCTCTCTCTGGGACTAAAGGCGAAGGCTGTAGATAACCATCTGACAACGGCACTCACCTGGGACGATGGTAACAAGGAAATGCGCATGAGTGGTGAACTCAACTGTATCACCCAACTCTATCGCAATCTCGATGCAAAGCCCGAGGCTCACGTCCGTATCATGCCCTCTCACATTATTCTCAATGATACAGTCTGGAACGTCGAACCCTCCGATATACTCTATTCAGACAACAACCTTCTCGTAGACCACTTTACTGTGCATCACAGTCAACAGCATATCAGTATTGACGGCAAAGCAGGCAAACACCCGGAAGATCAACTTACCGTAGATCTCAATGACGTTGAGGTGGCTTATATCCTCAATCTTGTCAACTTCCATGCTGTAGAGTTTAGTGGCAAGGCTTCGGGTAAGGCAACAGTCAGGCATCTCTTCGAAGATTTTGATGCCCATGCCGACCTGACGGTCAGTAACTTCAAGTTTGAGAATGGACGCATGGGCACCCTTCATGCGTTGGCAGACTGGAACAAGGAGGAGAAACAGATAGACATCAATGCCATATCAAACGACGGACCGGACGCTATGACATATATCAACGGTTTCGTATCGCCCACTCACAATACCATTGACCTTGTTTTCCGGGCACGAGGGACACATATCGACTTCATGCATCATTTCACCAATTCCTTCCTCTCATACATTACAGGGCACGCCGATGGCGACCTCCGGCTCGCGGGTACACTCGACAACATCAACCTTACGGGACGACTGGCTGTAGAGGGTGATGCATCTATTACGGCCCTGAAAACAGCCTATCACCTTCAATGCGACACAGTCACATTCATACCTGACGAGATAAAACTGCCCAAACTCAAGGTTACGGATAAATTCGGCAATCAGGGCACGCTCACCGGTGCCTTCCACCACCAGCACCTCACGAACCTTACCTTCGACCTCTTTGCCTCTGCCGACAATCTGTTGGCCTACGACATCAAGGACTTCGGAGACAGTAATTTCTACGGTACCGTCTTTGCCTCTGGCGACATAGCCATCAAAGGACGTTCCGGAGAAGTAACCATTGACTGCAACGTGACACCACAGAAGAACACTGTATTCGTCTACAATGCCTCTTCGCCAGAGGTTATCTCTAACCAGGAATTTATCGAGTGGGGATCGGCATCGGCAAAGAAGAATGCAAACGTTGCTGCACAAGTTTTGGCTGTTGCCCCCGATATTCCGTCAGACCTTTACATCAACTTTCTCATCAACTGCACCCCGGATGCCAGTATCCGGCTCTTGATGGATGCCAATGCCAACGACTACATCACACTCAACGGCGATGGTACCATCCGTGCTACCTATTATAATAAAGGTCCCTTTAATATGTTTGGCACCTATACGGTAGAGCGCGGCACATACGGCATTACCATTCAGAACATTATCAGGAAGAATTTCAGCTTCAACCGCGGCGGCACAATAACCTTTGGCGGTGATCCCTATAACGCCGCCCTCAGCCTCCAAGCCGTACACACCGTCAACGGTGTCAGCCTATCCGACCTCAATATCGGCAACTCCTTCGCCTCGAACACTATACGCGTCAACTGTCTGATGAACATTGGCGGACAGCCCAGGGCCCCGCAAGTGGACTTTGACATAGAGATGCCGACCGTCAATGCCGATGAGCAACAGATGGTACGCTCCATTATTAACGGACAGCAGGAGATGAACCAACAGGTGCTCTATCTCCTGGGCATAGGCCGCTTCTACAGTCAGGGACAGAACAATGCCGAAGGACAGCAGGACCGTACCTCGCTGGCCATGCAGAGCCTGCTCTCAGGCACCCTTTCCTCACAGATTAACTCGCTGTTAAGCACAGTCATCAAGAATGACAACTGGAATTTCGGAGCCAATATCTCTACAGGCAACGAAGGCTGGCACAATGCAGAGTACGGAGGCCTTATTAGCGGACGGATGCTAAACAACCGTCTGCTACTCAACGGACAATTTGGCTATCGCGACAATGCCACTCGCGCCACGCCATCGTTCATCGGCGACTTCGACATTCAGTACCTGCTCTACCCCAGTGGCAATCTGGCGCTGAAGGTCTATAACCAAACCAACGACCGCTACTTTACCAAATCCTCGCTGAACACACAGGGACTTGGCATCATCATGAAAAAAGACTTCAATAGTCTGCGCGACCTATTCTCCAGGAGGCGAAAGTCATCGCAACCGTAACCCTTGTCCGATACGAACGCCCTGGTCGGGCGACATATGGTTCAACTTGTATAGGTTCTTCAAACGGATGCCATACTGTTGTGCAATGGAGTACATCGACTCTCCCTCACGCACGTAGTGCAGCCTTCCCTTATAGTCTTTAGGTGCTTTGCGCTGTTTTTTCTTCAGCCAAATCACCTCTCCCTCTTCCAGCACATCACGCTTATCGCGCTCGTTGTATTTTGCTAATTTCCTATAGCTGATGCCAATTTCATCAGCAATCGACTTGAAGGTATCGCCACGTCGGGCAATGACATAATAGTTCTTGTTGAAGATCTTAATCAGGTGAAGTGCCTCACCGGGCATCTGGTCTCTCGTGTGGCGCGTGATAAACTTGTCATAAGTCTTCGCCGTATCGTACTCATAGAGCTTGTAAAGCTGGATAATCTCTATCAGTTTACTCGCATATTTTGGATTCGTGGCATAGCCGGCGGCTTTCAGTCCACGTGCCCACCCCTTATAGTCGGTAATCTTAAGTTTGAAGAGTTTGCTATAACGCGAACTGTTGGCCAAGAAGCGAGAATGGTCCTCATATGAGTCATAGGGAGAGTCGTAGGCGCGGAAGCAATCGTTGAGCTGGTCGTCATCGTGATACACCTTACGCCCGGTCCATCCGTTACATTTGATGCCGAAATGGTTGTTGCCCTTTCGCGCCAGTTCGCTCTGTCCAGCCCCACTCTCGAAGAGTCCCTGGGCCAGCGTGATACTGGCCGGTATATGCCATCGCTTCATCTCTTCGATAGCCAGGTCCTTATACATATTTATGTATTCCTGATAACGCTGGTTCCACCTTACCTGCCCAGATGCAGACATGGCCAACAGCAATGCTATAGTCAAAAATACCTTCTTCATCTCCGATATGTAATCTAAATCTCTATTCTTATTTTCAATGTCTTAACACATCAATAGCATCCCAACCCTTTAGCCGTTGACAGACTGTCGAGATGGAAATCGTAAACAAAATTGTTCTCGTCGATTTTGACGAAATGTTTCGTACCTTGTACACTGTCCTCAGGACTCTCCCAACGGATATCCTTATAGGCTTCAACATTGGTTGTATCCTTCTTGGCACTGCGCAGCAGCGAGTTTGTAAACAGCAGTTTGCCGCTGTCTTCAGGCGAGATCTCCGAGACAACGTTCTCCGCATAGCCGGTGACGATGCTCCCTTCGCAATGTAAAGACTGCGGACGATGGAAATAGAGGGCCAGCCCACGGTCTGCCGAGAAAGGATAGAACTGCCCCAGCGTGCAATAGCTGATGACTGCCGTACCGCCATTAATGCTAATGCAATGCCCTAACGTATTCGTTAGTTGACAATGGTCGAGCAGCACACTGGCGTGATTGGCCTGGATACCAAAACCCTTGGCATTGTGTACGGTGCAGTTGGTCATGGTCAGTCTCATAACTCCTTCTTCAATGGCTGCCGAATCGCATACCACCGCATCTGTAGCATTCCGTATCTCTGTGTCAAGCAACATATTACGTATTGAAGTTTCATGTATTCTGATGCCTCCCCATTGTCCACTTATCCGATCGTATGGCAGATAGTCGAACATCCAGTCCAGCCGGTCGCCACGTAGCAGACAATGTTCCGTAAGAAGAGTGCCGTGTACGTTGATACCTGCTTGGTCGTGGAAGTAGAGCGTTGTATTGCGCAACGTCAGCGTAGTGCCTTCTGTCACCGTCAGTTGTCCTGTCACAATCAGGGGTACACTGGTCTCAATCACCGTGTCACGACTTATCGTCAGGTCTGTCAACCTTTGGGCATCCCACGCCCATGCACGCAGCACGACGTGTTGTTCCAATCCGCTTTCAAGCGTAAACACCAATCGGTCTTCCACCATTTGCGGACCTTTTTGCCCAGTCTCAGGCGGCGTCAGTTCGACAAAGACCAAGAGGCTGTCTTTGCGTCGTATCTCCAAGTCGTTGACTTGCGAACCATTGCTATTGTCGAGATATAGCCCGTCGACATTCACGCGGAAACCAGACTGATTACGCCTGGCCAATCTTACAGTCTTCAGTCTCAAGCCGTCATCGTTGTTGTTATACACCCAAAAGGCATGGGTCGACGAGGAAGAACGTGAAAATACAGTGTCCATCTTCAGCGTGTCTTCGCCGAAGGTCAGCCTTAATCCACTTGCCGCTGAGAACGAGTTGTCATCCTGACAAGCTACGCAGAAGCCGATAAGGATAAATAGATACAAAATCCGTTTCATCATTAGATAAAACGGATTTTGTGCCTATTTATTGTGCGAGCCTTACTTTCCAAAGTAGCGCTTCAACAGTCCGGCAAAACCTGCACCATGACGAGCCTCGTCCTTGGCAGCCTCATGCACCATGTCGTGGATGGCATCGAAGCCCATGGCCTTGGCCTGCTTGGCCAGTTCAAACTTGTCTGCACATGCACCTTCCTCAGCAGCAGCACGCTTCTCAAGGTTGGTCTTGGTGTCAAACACCACCTCACCGAGCAACTCTGCAAACTGTGCGGCATGCACGGCCTCTTCCAGCCCGTAGCGCTTGAAAGCCTCGGCAATCTCTGGATAGCCCTCACGGTCAGCCTGACGGGCCATAGCGAGATACATACCCACCTCACCGCATTCTCCGCGATAGTTGTTGCGCAACTCTTCAATCATCTCCTCGGGCACACCTTCAATCTTGCCGTCGCCCAGACGGTGAACGGTAGCGTAGGTCACATCACCCGTTTCCTTCATCTCAGAGAACTTTGAGGCGGGAGCCTTACAGATGGGGCACTTCTCGGGAGCAGCATCGCCTTCATAGATATATCCACAAACGGCGCAAATAAACTTTTTCTTCATTTCGTTATTTGTTTAGTTAATAATTGATTTGTGTTTGCAAATATACGGAGAAAAAACTGCTTACCCAAATTTTGTCGTGCTTTTCTTTTCAATTTATACATCGTCTAAACTTTATTTGGCTATTTCAAAAATAAGCGTTATCTTTGCCAGCGGAACAAATCAAATCACCTAATTTAATAACAGAACAACTATGAGGAAATTAGCAATGCTATTGATGCTGCTGGCACTCTCGGTGAGTGTCTCGGCACAGGGACTTTACACCCGCGAGTATCACGACAAAGCCTTGGTCAAGAAAGCCCGGAAGTGGCTGAAGAAGGGGGAGTGGCGACAGGGATTCAGCAAAGCCAACGCCCACGAGTCGGTCAATGCCGTAGAGTTCTACCGACAGTACCAGAAAAACCCTGAGCAGTGGCAGGCCATGTTCCGCTGGCTTCAGGAGACAGACGTAACTGCCATCCCCAAAGGGAAGCACCCCATCCCCGGTACGAAACTCGTAGCCAGTGTTGAGGACTCCGAGAACGGCCCGCTGGCCAAGCGGCAGAGTGAGAGCCACTTCCATCATATCGACTTCCAGTGGGCTGTCAAGGGTATAGAGCGCTTCGGTATCATCGACCATCTGACGAGCAAGCCCAACTGTGCATGGCGCAACGATGTGGTACACTATGACTACGATGTGAACCGTGCGCGGTTTATGGATTCTAATCCTGGTGAGTTTTTCATCTTCTTCCCCGGCGACTGGCATATTGCCAAGGTGAACAATGACACCAGCGACCAAGTCATTCGAGTCATTGTGGTCAAGGTGGATTACATTGATGACTGAAAACGAAATCGGGCTTTGCACATCTGCAAAGCCCGATTTTGTTATTTCCACGTTGCGCCCTGCCGGAGCACAAACCTGATTCTCGACTTCTTCTGCAGTTTGGGTTTCACCCACTCCCCGCCAAGGATCTGTATAGTGGTCTCTGCCTTCTGGCTGGCTTGAGCGGCAGCTACGGCATCGTCGAGTGCCATGAAGTCGCCACGCCCGGCCTTGTCTACGGTGATGTCTGCATCACAGCGATAAGCCTTCAGCACGGGAATCTCCTCACACAGCGCGTCGGCCAGCAGCTTGGCCACGACGTGGGCACCATATACATTGTAGTGCGTATTGTCCTGACGTCCGTTGGGTACGGTGGGTTCTTCTCCGGGCTTGAACCACATGTGCAGCTTCTTTGAGGCCTCCCTGCCCAGTCCTTGTTCCAGGTCGTGGGTAATCTTGTTGGCATCTACGAAGTGTACGTTCATCCGCTGTGCCACGTCGCGCGGAGCCACGCGATAGAGGTTGTGGGTGTCTATCAGCGAGTCGCCCTCCACCATCTTCACGCCGTCCTTGAAAGTGGTCGTGCGCAGGGCCTCGTCGTCATCGTTCTTCGGCACTTCCACAAAGAAATTGCGGCGCACCACGGGATTCATCAGCACCGGTATGCCACCACGCTCACGTGTTTCTCTCACATAGCGTGCCAAGTTGTAGTCAAACGTTGAGCCGGGTTCGGTGTGACGGTCTGCCTTGGGCTTCTCGTCGTTGTGGCCGAACTGTATAATCACGTAGTCGCCGGGCTTCATCTTCTTGAGCACCTTGTCCCAGCGTCCTTCGTTGAGGAAACTGAGCGACGACCTACCGTTGACGGCATGATTGTCCACCACGATGTTGTCATCGAAATAGCATTGCAGAGCCATGCCCCATCCGCGTTCGAGCGTACCTTTCGAGAGGTCTTTCTCTGCAGCTGTTGAATCGCCGATGATAAATATCGTCGTCGACTTGTCGGGCACGGCAGCACAAAGCATCAGTGCCATTGCCCCCATCACCAGTATCTTTGACAGTTTCATAAGCTATCAACTTTTTTATTTATTCAAGATAGATGTTATGGCTTCATCGATGGTAACGAGCTGTTGTTCGCCCGTTTCCATATTCTTCAGCGTAATCTTGCCTTCTGCCATCTCGTTTTCTCCTGCCAGAGCCACGAATGCTATCTGCTTGGCGTTGGCATAGTTCATCTGTTTCTTCATCTTCGCTGCATCGGGGTACATCTCGGTGCGTATGCCCGCCTGTCTGGCCTTCTCCACGAGGGGCAGACAATAGTCAGACTCTTTCTCGCCGAAATTGATGAAAAGCAGCTGCGTGCCGTTGACAGCATCCTTCGGATAGGCATCGAGGGCGTTCAGCACGTCGTAGATGCGGTCTACACCGAACGAGATGCCCACACCGGAAATGCCGGGCATGCCGAATATGCCGGTCAGGTTGTCATAGCGTCCGCCACCGGTTATCGAACCAATCTCCACGTCAAGTGCCTTCACCTCGAAGATGGCACCTGTATAATAGTTCAATCCACGGGCCAGCGTCAGGTCGAGACTGAGTATAGAGGGTAGCTTGGAGAGAATGAAGCGGGTCTCTTCTACGCCTTTCATGCCTGTCTCACTCTCTGCCAGAACGTTGGCGATGGTGTCCAGTTTCTCGGCATTGCTTCCCTGGAGCGTGATGATAGGTTGCAGGCGGGCTATCTGCTCTTCTGTCAGCCCGTTGTCGCGCAGTTCCTGGTTCACGTTGTCGAGTCCTATCTTGTCGAGCTTGTCGATGGCTACGGTGATGTCGACAATCTTGTCGGCAGCACCTATCACCTCGGCAATGCCGGAGAGTATCTTGCGATTGTTGATCTTGATCTCCACGCGCACGCCAAAGCGCTTGAACACGGTGTCGACAATCTGCATCAACTCAACCTCGTTGAGCAGTGAGTCGGAGCCGACGATGTCGCCGTCGAACTGCCAGAATTCCCTGTATCGTCCCTTCTGCGGTCGGTCGGCACGCCACACTGGCTGCATCTGGTAGCGCTTGAAGGGCAACTGAAGCTCGTCGCGGTGCATGACCACGTAGCGCGCAAAAGGCACGGTCAGGTCGTATCTGAGACCTTTCTCACACAGACGGGCAGCCAGGTGCAGACTATTGCGTTCCTGAAGTTCGGCATCGCTCACCTTCTGCAGGAAGTCGCCAGAGTTTAATACCTTGAAGAGCAGTTTGTCACCCTCCTCGCCATACTTGCCCATCAGCGTCTGAAGTGTCTCCATGGCCGGTGTCTCTATCTGCTGAAAGCCATACAGCTGATACACCTGTCTGATGGTGTCGAATATATAGTTTCTTCGCGCCATCTCCTGCGGCCCGAAGTCTCTTGTTCCTTTTGGAATTGATGGTTTCTGTGCCATTACTTTCTTACGATTGTTTGATCTCGGTCTGGACCGATGCTAATGATTGTGATGGGAGTCTCCAACTCGGTCTCAAGGAACTTGATGTAGTCCTTGAACTGCTGTGGGAACTCACTCTCGCTGGTGAAGCGGGTCATATCTGTCTGCCAGCCGGGCAGTTCTGCATATACAGGCTCGATGCCCTGCTCGATGTTGTAGGGAAAGTCGCGCGTCTCCACGCCGTTCACCTTGTATGCGGTGCATGCTTTGATGGTCTCGAAGCCGTCGAGCACGTCGCTCTTCATCATGATGAGCTGCGTCACGCCGTTCACCATGATGGCATAGCGCAGCGCCACGAGGTCTATCCATCCGCAGCGGCGCTCACGGCCCGTCACGGCACCATACTCGTGGCCCAGGTCGCGGATTCGCTTACCCGTCTCGTCAAACAGTTCCGTGGGGAAGGGTCCCGCCCCTACCCTCGTGCAGTAGGCCTTCATGATGCCATAGACCTCGCCAATCTTGTTCGGGCCGATGCCCAGGCCCGTGCATGCACCGGCACAGATGGTGTTCGAAGAGGTGACGAACGGATAGCTGCCGAAGTCTACGTCGAGCATGGTGCCCTGAGCACCCTCGCACAGCACGCTCTTGCCACTCTTCAGCACCTGATTCAGCTCATGTTCCGAGTCTACAATCTGGAACTGACGCAGATAGGCCACGCCTTCGAGCCATTTGCGCTCCACTTCCGTGATGTCATACTCAAAGCCAAGCGACTTCAGGATTGCCTCGTGGCGAGCCTTCGCAGCGGCATATTTCTCTTCGAAGTCCTCCAAGATGTCGCCAACGCGCAAGCCGTTGCGGCTCACCTTGTCGGTGTAGGTCGGACCGATGCCCTTGCCCGTAGTGCCAACCTTATTCTTGCCCTTCTGAGCCTCATAGGCCGCATCGAGCACGCGGTGGGTAGGCATAATCAG
>Ga0247609_10004819_pt1 | contig 13360 bp, 14 predicted proteins | sample 172DNAGHGlowgp2_FD_193487 | JGI IMG/M metagenome (GOLD analysis project Ga0247609, IMG submission 193487) | Sheep rumen microbial communities from Palmerston North, Manawatu-Wanganui, New Zealand - 1728 DNA GHGlow gp2 | ecosystem: Host-associated > Mammals > Digestive system > Stomach > Rumen ...
TGATATTTTGAATAACACCTATTAGGATAAATGCTACTCCTAATAATCCAAGAATTGCTGAAATAATAATCCATACAGTATAATCTGCTACTTTAACATAGCTTACTTCGTACTCTAGTGGCTTAATTTCAGTCTTTTCGATAGTTCCTTTATATGTTGCTGAGCTTGTATATTTTGCTTGTCCTGCAACTTTTTGTGAGCCTGTTCCTTTATAATATGCAGTAGCAATATATGAAACAGGCACTTGAGAACTACCTATCATTTGTGTGTTTTGAACTTTCCAATCTACAAATACTAAATGAAGTTGGACTCCATTTTTTGTTCTTACCTTTGGAATTTTATCCATATCATTTTTAGTATAGTTACGATATTCTACAAAGTCAGTTACGTTATATCTTCTGTAATAACTTCCATCAGATATTTTTGTTGTAACAATTGATGAAGTATCTAGCTTTAAGCTACCAAAGAACTCATCATCTTCTGTGTATTCAATTTCACTTGGAAATAGAGGTAGCACGTCTTCTATATTATTAGAATCTGTCTCTACCACTTTAATTTGAGTTTCTTCTTTACTTGTAGTTGTTGTTCCACCAGACTTTGAAATATTGTCTAGCTTATACACTTTTAATCCATCTTTATATGTGGTTGCTACATTTCTCTCAAATTCGTTTTCATTAGTTTCTGCTACCTCGTATGCTTTTACAATATAATCTTTATCGTTTTCTCTATACTCTCTAGTATTGCTAGGCAAATATGTTCCTGCAAATACAGAAGTAGATAACATACAAAGGGCTAAAATAGTCATTATAACTTTTTTCAATTTAATTCCTCCTTCTAAAATTATTTTAATAATACTTATATTGTTGGATCTTTGTTATTCATAAAACATTCCTCCTTTCTTAAGCTATTATCAATTCTTTTAGAATTGCTTCATTGTATATAACTTCCATTACTTCTTCTTTTAATTCTTTTAAGTCGTTGTTATTTAGCTTCATAACTTCCTTAATCTCTTTATCTTTTCTCTTTTTTATATATTTGAGCCATATATAACTGTAATATCTTTGATTTTTTTGCTTAAAAAAAGTGAGTAGATTTTTCAAAAATTCTACCCACTTTCCTAATTCTTTTATTTCTATTGAATCAAGCATCTTAATAACTTGATTTTCAAATGAATTATTTGCTCCTCTAAGCCAAGCTGTTGGACTTAAATTCATACTATCTATATATGATTGCCTAATTTCATTTTCCAACACCTTTGGCTCATATAAGTAATACAAATATTTTTCAATTTTTCGATAGTACTCCTGTTTCATTTGTACACCTACCTTTTTACCTTAAAGCACGTTTTGCATCTTTAATCTTCTTTTTAAGATTACGATTTTCAATACTCAATTCTATAAGCATTTCTTCAACATCATTATATCCATTTGTTGAAATCCAGAATCCATCTCTTTCTCCATATTTTCTAATATAAAAGTAAGAATCAATGCCACGTTCATATTTAATGATTTTATACATATTTTCATCATCATAAGGGTAGTCATAGCAATCCTCATCAATCATTTTTTCTTTCTTTATATCTTCAATTAAACACTTTCTTATTTCTTTACTGCTTTTCATACTCTCTTTCCTCCTTAATTAATTTTTCTAGGTATTCAAACCTATTTTTATTTCTTCTTTTAAAACTTTTATAGTTTCTAAAAAACTCTGAAAATCCATCTGCAAAGTCTTCTGAATAATTGTTTTCATCCTTTATTTTGCTTTTAGAATAATCAGAAAGATAATTACGGTCTTTTTTTACCGCCTCTGCATATTCTGTGTAATCAATATCTAACTTGTTTTGACTCCAGAGGACATTTCCAAAAGTATGTCCAACTTCGTGATACAGAATATGTCTTTGTGTTTCTTTATCATACGATAAGAAATCATACAGAATTATAGTTGTTCCACTTGTAGTACCTGCTACATTTCCGTTTTTTCCTTCAAAATGTATTTCGGCTACACCCATCTTCACATTTTCTGGTAGCTCTCTTAATAAATTAAGTACAATATTAAAGGCTTCTTGGTCATTTTCCTTATAGTAGAACATTGTTCCATCATAGAACGCAAAAAAGTCCCCCAATTCAACTTTTTCTTCTTGTTGAATTGAGGGACTCTTAACTAAATCCTCAATATTAATCTCATTTTGTGTAATAGCTACAATTATAATAGCTATCACATACACCAGTTCTTTCAAAAATTCACCTCCTTGCCTGTGTTTTTTTGCTTAAAATGTGTAAATTTTGACATCAAAAAAGGCAAGTTATGTAAAATTACAAAAACTTGCCTCAAAGTATCTATTTTAAGCTATTTTTTATATAAATTCTGACCTGTCTACCACAGACTAGGTTAGGATTATTTTTTGTAAATTTTTGAAAAAATTGGTCATTTTTTTGATTTTTTTAATTTTGTTAATTCTCTAAAAGCATTGATATTACTAGCTTTTCTGACGTATCAACGCTATAGTCTCGACGTGCGCTGTTTGTGGAAACTGGTCAACTGGCTGAACTTCTTTTAGTTCAAATCCATAATCTATTAGATATTTTAGGTCTCTTCCTAGCGTTGCTACATTACAGCTTACATATACCATTTTCTTTGGTTTCATTTTAATAATTGTATCTAAAAGTGCTGAATCGCATCCCTTTCTTGGTGGATCTACAAATACTGCATCAGCACTTATTTTTTCGTCTTGGTACATTTTTGGAATTAATTTTTCTGCAGCTCCACATCTAAAATCTATATTTGTTATTCCGTTTAGCTTTGCATTTTCTTTTGCATCTTCTATCGCTTCAGGAACAATTTCTACTCCATGCACTTTTTTACATTTTGAAGATAAAAAGCTTGATATTGTTCCAATTCCACAATATAAATCAAATGCTGTTTCATCTCCTTTTAAATCAGCCATTTCAACTGCTGTATAATATAAAGCTTCTGTTTGTACTGGATTAACTTGATAGAATGAAAGTGGTGAAATTTTAAATTGATAATCGCCTAAAATATCAACAATATAGTCTTCTCCATAAAGTGTTATACACTTTTTACCCATTATGATGTTAGTATTTTTATCATTTATATTTTGAACAACTGATTTTAAATTCTTAAACTCGTTTTTTAATTTATCTATTAAAACGTCTTTTCCAAGTAATTCTTCGTTTTTAGTGATAACAACAAGCATTAATTCACCTGTATTTTTGCCTATTCTAACCATTATATGACGTAAATTACCACTTTCATCTTTTTCATCATAGCATGTATTATTATTTTGCATTAAAATATCAAACGCTCTTTTAGCAAGTTTATCTGACTCTTCATCTTGAATAAAACAGTATTCATTTTCAACTACTTCATGTGTTCTTGGAGAGTAAAAACCTATTTTACCATTTTGACAAGGATATTGAGCTTTATTTCTATAGTTGTATGGAATTCCCATTCCAATAATTGAATTTACTTTTATTGGTCCTAAAAATTTTTCTAGTGTCTTTTTTACTTTTTCTTCTTTATATCTCATTTGAGCTTCATAAGACATATGTTGTAATACGCAACCACCACATCTTTTATATTGTGGACAAATTGGTTCAACTCTATCTGGACTTTTTTCAATTATTTCTATGATTTTACCATAGCCATATGTTTTATTTGCTTTAACAATTAATACTTTTATTTTTTCACCTTTAATTGCTCCATCGACAAATAAGGTATATCCATCTACTCTGGCTATACCTTCTCCATCAATTCCATTATCTACAATTTTAACTATGTATTCTTCATTTTTGTTAATCATAAATACTCCCTACAAAATTATAAATCTTTTTAGTTTTTTATTAATAACTTTTCCAAGTCCATAATAATTGTTATTAATATATAAATTATAAATACCATCATCATTTGAAACGTCTATAGACATTCCATTTAATAATTTGTTTTCATTTCTTTTATCTATTTCTATTCTATCATTAAATAGTTCTTCTATGGGAATAATAAACTCTTCAGATACATCTTCTATATCTGTTGCATTTTCAAGGCAAAAATCACCAGTTTTTATTCTTTCTAGAGCCATTGTAGTACCAACAGTACCTAGTTTTGTAGCTATATCTTCATTTAGTGTTCTAATATATGTTCCTTTTGAGCAATGAACTGTGTATGATAATTCATTTTCATTATTCCATTCAATATCGTAAATATCAAACACTTCTATTTCTCTTGGTGGAATTTCAACTTTCTTTCCTTCTCTTGCATAATCATAAAGTTTTTTTCCATCAACTTTTATTGATGAATAAATTGGTGGAATTTGGTTTTGTTTTCCTATAAAAGAATTAAATATTTCTTCTATTTTCGATTTCGATATATCAAATTTAGGACAATTATTTGCAAGATACTCCATATTTGAGTCAAATTGTTTTTTAGTTATATCACTTAAGTGTTCTTTTTCAATTACTGGATTTTCTTTTTTTCCAATTATTTTGCCAGCCATATCACCTGTATCTGTTTTAATGCCTAATTTTATGGTTGTTCTATAAATCTTATCTTCAGATGTTAATACATTTACAAGACCTGTTGCTTTTCCGACGCATACAACTAATACGCCAGTTGCCATTGGATCTAGTGTTCCAGTATGTCCTATCTTTTTAGTACCTAATACTTTTCTACACTTAGCAACAACATCAAATGATGTATACCACTGTGGCTTATTTATTATTAAAATTCCGTCCAACTAATTCACCACCTTTTTTATTAGTTTAATAAAGTGGTGACTGTATACTGCCACCACTTTTCATTTGTCTAATTAAATTGTTTGATAATTTCTTTTACCAATGCTTCTTTGATTTGATCTAATGTCATTGATGATTCACATCCAGCTGCTCTTAAGTGACCGCCGCCACCAAATTTACTTGCAACAATTGAGACATCTACGTATTCATTTGCACGCATTGATACTTTATATGAGCCATCTTCTCTTTCTTTTGCAAATATTGATACTTCAACTGTATCAATATTTCTTCCATAATTGACGATTCCTTCAGAATCACTTTCATCAAGTGATAATTCATCTAAGTCTGAATTTGTCATATATGTGAAAGCAATTTTTCCTTCTTCTAATAACTCTAATCTATCTATACATCTTCCTACAAGTTTTGTCTTGTTGTATGTTGTAACATCAAATACAGTTCTATAGATTGTAGAAGTATTAATACCTGTTTCCATTATTGTAGCAACTATATCCATAGTCTCAGCATGTGTATTATATCTAAATCCACCTGTATCAGTAATGATACCTGTGTATAGACATTCTGCAATTTCTTTATTAATAGCCATTCCCATACCAGCTAAAATAACCATGATATTTTCACATGTTGAAGATGCAACTGCATTAACATAGTTAATATCAGCATAGTTTTGATTTGTGATATGGTGATCAATACATATAGTGTCCTCTATAGCACTAAATGTTTCTTTAGCAATGTGTAGTCTTTCTAAATCACTTGCATCTAATGAAATTGCTAAATCAAATTCTTTTGGATCAACTCCGCCATCACCCATAAGCATTTCATCATATCCAGGTAAAAATTTATATGTTTTATCTGGAACTGGTATATAAACTACAACTTTCTTTTCAAGTTTTTTTAATGCGTTGTACAAGCCTAGTGATGAACCAATAGCATCTCCATCTGGATTTTCGTGTGTTAAAATTAATATTGATTTTGCACCATTTATTTTTTCATTAATATTATCTATTACAGACATTTTTACTCTCCTTTTGTACTTTCTTCCTCATCTTCATCATGTTTAATATTTAAGCTATTTATTATTGAATCAATATGTTGTCCATATTCCATAGAATCATCATATATAAACTTTACTTCTGGTGTATTAAATGTACGAATTCTATCACCAATTTCTTTTCTTACAACACCCTTTGCTGATTCTAAACCTTTCATAGCTTCATCAATGTCTTTTGTTCCAAGCATACTTACATATATTTTACAATATTTCATATCTTTTGAAACATCAACTTTTGTAACTGATATTAAACCATTAACACGTGGATCTTTAATACCATTATCAATTATTTTACTAACAACTTTTTTAATTTCTTCTTCTACTCTATCTGTTCTTTCCATGTTGTATTCACCTCTTTTTTAAAATTTTTCAAAATTACTGTTTAATTTCTTCCATAATGAATGATTCAATCTTGTCGCCAACTTTGATATCATTGTAGTCTTCAACTTGAACACCGCATTCATATCCTTCAGCAACTTCTTTTGCGTCATCTTTCATACGTTTTAATGAGAATAATTTTCCTTCATGGATAACTACATTGTCACGAAGAACTCTAACGCCAGAATTTCTAACAATTTTTCCTTCGATAACATAGCATCCTGCAACCATACCAGCATTTGTAATCTTGAATACTTGTCTAACTTCTGCTGTACCTTGAATAATTTCTTTGTATTTTGGTTTAAGCATACCTTTTAATGCTGCTTCAACGTCATCAATTGCATTGTAAATTACAGAGTATAGATTGATTTGAACTTTTTCTTTATCTGCAATTGACTTTGCCATAGGTTCTGGTCTTACATTAAATCCAATAATTAATGAATTTGTAACTTTTGCAAGTGTAACATCTGATTCATTAATTCCACCAACTGCGGCATGGATAATACGTACTCTTGCTTCTTCATTTTGAATCTTTTCAAGTGATCCACGAAGAGCTTGTACACTACCTTGAACGTCTGCTTTAATAATAATATTTAAATCTCTTAATTTACCTGCTTCGATTTGATTGAATAAGTTGTCAAGTGTAACTGGTGCAGAAGCATTAATCATTGCTTCTCTTTCTTTTGCACGTCTCTTTTCAATCAAGTGTTTTGCAATCTTTTCATTATCTACTTCGTAGAATACTTCACCTGCTGTAGGTACTTCTGTAAGACCTACAACTTCTACTGGTGTAGATGGACCTGCTGCTTTAACTCTATTTCCTTTATCGTCCTTCATAGCTCTAATCTTACCAATTACGCTACCAACAACGATTGTATCGCCAACATTTAATGTTCCTCTTTGAACTAATAATGATGCTGTGATACCAGTATTTTTATCTAGTCTTGCTTCTATAACTGTACCTTTTGATTGTTTATTTGGATTAGCTTTTAATTCTTTCATGTCTGCAACTAATAGAAGTACTTCTAATAGTTCATCAATGTTTTGTCTATGTTTTGCAGATATAGGAACACAGATTGTGTCTCCGCCCCACTCTTCTGGAACTAATCCATATTCTGTAAGTTCTTGTTTAACTTTATCAATGTTTGCACCTGGAACATCAATCTTATTAATAGCAACAACGATTGATACTCCAGCAGCTTTTGCGTGGTTAATTGCTTCAATTGTTTGAGGCATTATACCATCATTTGCTGCAACGATAATAATTGCTATATCAGTAACTTGTGCTCCTCTAGCACGCATTGCTGTGAATGCTTCGTGTCCTGGTGTATCTAAGAAACATACTTCTCTATCTTTTACTTTAACTTTGTAGGCACCAATATGTTGTGTGATACCGCCAGCTTCTTTATCGATAACGTTAGTCTCACGAATAGCATCTAATAGTGATGTTTTACCATGGTCTACGTGACCCATAACAACTACTATTGGAGGACGTGGAACTAAATCTTCTTCCTTATCTTCACTCTCATCAAATAATAAATCTTCATCTGAAACAACTTCTTTTTTGTGAGCTGTAACACCAAATTCAGATGCTACTAAGAAAGCTGTATCAAAATCAATTTCTTGGTTTAATGATGCTAAGATACCATATCCCATAAGCTTCTTAATTACTTCTGTAGCAGCTTTTTTAAGTTTTTCTGCTAAGTATTTAACTGAAATTGTTTCTGGGATTTCAATATCTGTTAATTCAAATATTTTTTGTTCATGATGTTTCTTTTCTTTGTTCTTTAACTTATTCTTTTTGTCTAATTTATTCTTCTTTTGCTTTGATACATCATAGTAATCAAACATTTTACTCTCTGTATCATCAAACATTGAAGAAAAGTTTGTTTCTGATTGTAAATCTTTTAATTTACCATAGTTAATTTCTTCAGCATTATTACGAGATGCTTTATTCTTTGGTGATTTTTTAACTATAGTTTCTTCTTCAAATTTTCTATTTGCTTTTTGTTTATCTTTGTATTCAGTACTAAAGTTTTCTTTTCCTGTTTCTTTATTTGGCATATCCCCCATAGGAGCAGACATTATATCTTTGATGCCTTTTTCAACTTTATTTGCGCCAAATTTATTGTTGTTATTTTGTCTATTATTCTTAAATCCACCTTGGCTATTTCCGTCTTTATTAAATGGTCTATTTCCACCATCTTTATTGAAGCTACCTCTTTGTTGACCATCTTTAGATCTTGGTTCTCTTGCTTTGTTTTCTTTGTCTTCAGGTGATGCTTTTTTAATAATACCTAAAGATTTATTGTCGTCTTGTGGTTTAACTTTTTCAACTTCTGGTTTATTAACTTTCTCTTCAACAGGAGCTTTTTCTCCTCTGATGCTAGCTATAGATTCTATTTTTGGTTTTTCTCTTCTTGTAGCTACTATTGGACGTTTAACATCTGTTCTATATTTAATATTCATTGATGTATCAGTTCTTCTTTGAACAAATCCTAAATCGTCTGTGTTTCTACGTTCTACAACATTTCTTTTTTCAGGATCATTTTTCTCTGTTGTAACACGTGTTACTTCACGTCTAATGATGACTGGTGTAAATTGTTTCTTCTCTTTTTTAGCAGGAGCATTTTGTTTGTCATCATCGGCTTTTTTTGTATCTTCTTTTTTAGCTTTTTTAGAGTCCGCACTTTTTGAAGAACCTTTATCTAATCCTTTTTTGATTTTAGCTATTTCATCTTCTTCCAATGTAGAAAGATGACTCTTAACTTCAATCTTCATTGATTGTAGTTTCTCCATTAAATCTTTACTTGAAAGTCCTAACTCTTTAGCTAGCTCATGTACTTTCATTTTTCCCATTAACAAATTGCCCCCTTATAATCTTCTAACAATTTACTTATACTTTTTGCAAAATTATTATCTAGTATTGCAAATACAGTTTTATTATCTTTTCCTATTGAGTGACTAAGGTCAAATTTATTTCCAAACGTGTAAATTTTTATACCATAATCTTCACAAATTTTATTAAATCTCTCTTTTGTGTTATCTGATGCTTCATCACTTACTATAACTAGTTTGGCTTTTTTTAATTTTATTTTTTCCAAACACATATCTGTTCCGTAAGCTAGTTTACCGTGCTTTCATACACAGACCGAAGCATGTTATATATTTTATTCTCCAAATATATTCCCCTTTATCATTAAACAAGATTTATTTTTTATATTGTTCTTTTAAATCATTATATGTTTCGTTTGAAATTTGCATTTCAAATTCTTTTGCTATTCTTCCTGATTTAATTGCTTGCTCTAGGCAATCAATTGAATCACAAAAATAAGCTCCCCTACCATTTAATCTTCCTGTTTTATCTATACAAATTGTTCCATCTTGTGATTTAACAATTCTTATTAATTCTTTTTTTGGTTTTGATTCCATACATCCAAGGCATCTACGCATTGGAATTTTTTTCATCATTTTATTCTCCACCTTTTATTTGTGATTCAGATTTAATATCAATCTTCCATCCTGTAAGTCTTGCAGAAAGTCTTGCATTTTGTCCATCTTTACCAATTGCAAGTGATAATTGACTATCTGGAACTACTACTTTTGAAGCCATGTTTTCTTCATCAATATCAACTGCTAATACTGTTGCTGGGCTTAAGGCTGATGCAATGTATTGAACAGGATCTTCACTCCATTCAACAACATCTACTTTTTCTTCTTTTAATTCATTTAATACGTTTTGAATTCTTGTTCCTCTTGGGCCAACACAGCTTCCAACTGGATCAATGTTAGGATCTTTTGAATAAACTGCAATCTTTGTACGAGAACCTGCTTCTCGTACTATATTTTTAATTTCAATTAATCCCTCGTATATTTCTGGAATTTCAAGTTCTAAAAGTCTTCTAACAAATCCTGGGTGTGTACGAGAAATAAGCATTTGTGGAACACCTTTAGCGTTTTTAGCAACTTCTAAAACATATGCTTTAATTCTGTCGTTAACATTGTACTCTTCTGTAGGTACTTGTTCATTTGATGTCATAATACCTTCTAGTCTTCCTAAATCTACAATTACAACATTACGCTCTACTCTTTGAACTATTCCTGAAACGATTTCTCCTTGTCTATCTGAATATTCAGAATAAACAATTTCTCTTTCAGCTTCTCTAATTTTCTGTACAATAACCTGTTTAGCTGTTTGAGCTGCAATTCTTCCGAAATCTTTTGGAGTCACCTCTACTTCAACAATATCTCCAATTTTACATCTTTTCTTAATTTTTCTTGCATCAGCTAATTCTATTTCAATAGCTGGGTCAAAGCACTCTTCAACAACCTCTTTCATTGAGAAAACATTTATTTTATTCTTTTCTTCATCAATTACTATCTTAACGTTTTCTTGTGAATTAAAGTTTCTTTTGTATGCTGTAATAAGCGCTTGCTCAATAGCATCTAGTAAATAATCTTTATTAATTCCCTTTTCAACGCTTAAATCTTCAAGTGCTTCAAACATTTCCTTATTCATTTTTTAATTCCTCCCAATTATATAAAATTTTTGCTGATGCAATATTTGCCATATCTATTGAAGTGTTTTCAACTTCTATGGTGTTATTATCAAAAGACTTAAGAATACCTTCGAATTCTTTTGAGTTTTCTATTGCCTTAAACACTTTGATGTATATTTTTCTGCCAACAGCTTCTTTAAAGTGCTCTGGCTCTCTTAAATGAGGTTCTAACCCACAAGAAGATACTTCTAAATTGTAACTATCTTGAATTGGGTCCTTTTCATCAAGTATTGGGTCAATCGTAACTGATACTTTCTCGCAATCATTTAAATCAACTCTCGAATCATCCATTTTCTTGATAAAAACTCTCAAAAAATTCTCTGAACCTTCTTTTAAGTACATAACGTCATAAACCCTGTAGTTCAACGCTTCTATGGGTTCTTTGACAATTGAAAGTACTTCTTTTTCAGTCTTTGTCATGATTTTTCCTTTCCCTTTACATACATAAAGAGTGAGGCAAGCCTCACTCTTTTGTAGAATCAAATTATGTTAGTGTTATTTTACACTCAAAGTATATAAAAATCAAGCATTTTTTGCGTTTTTTTACGTTTTTACATTTGCTTAAAAATGCTGTAATAATATTGACATATTATGTCTATGGTGCTATTATGCTAGTGCTCTAAAAATTTGTTTTTTACCTACTACTATTAAGGAGGGAGAAAGGATGAAACGGATAACTATTGCTTTACTAATGGTGCTTGTGTTGACTCTTCTTGCTAATTGTGGCTTTGCTGATACTTACTATGTAACTACGGATATTGATGCTGTTAATGTAAGAAGTGCTGATGACCATGATATTATCCTTGGTATTGTTCGTGCTGGAAAGAGTATTAATGTTGACTATGTCAAAGGAGATTGGGCCTATTTTACTTTCAAAGGACAACCTGCAATAGCATATAAATACTACCTGCTCACAAGCCTGGATGGCACCGGCGTTGTTCCACCTGTCACTAAAACTTCAACTTCTGGCCAGACCACAAGCAAAAAAAGAGCTGCCAGGGCATATGTATCTACCGATGATGCTTCTATGATCTATGTTGTAAGTGACAATGTAAAAAAGAGCATCAATGTAAGAGCTACCAAGTCACAAAATGGTACTATTCTTGGACAGATTTATCCTGGCGATGAGATATATGTTGTTAGGGTTGGTGAAGTCTGGACAAGAATCGTTTACGATGAAGGATTTGCCTTTGTTCCAAGCAAATACATTCAGCTTGCAGGTGTCAATCTTCCTGACGAAGGTGAACTCTACAAGGTATTTGTAAAAGATGGTACTACTCTTAAGGTTCGCACCGGCCCCAGTCAGAAGAAAAAAGTTATCACTACTATTCCCAATGGTGCTTTTGTAAAAGTTCTCGAAGATGATGGAAAATGGAGCTACGTTTACTACACTATGAAAGATCTAGGATACGTAATGGATAAATTCATTATTCCGGCTCAGGATTTTGAATAATACTCCATGGCAAAGGTAGCATTTTGCTACCTTTGTTTTTTTATCATTAAAAAGGAGGTATCAAAAGTGGCTAACAGTCCTTATGAGCGACCACATAATGTTATGATCTCTGTTAATCGGGATTTGTTAGAAAAAAAGATAAAATCTATTCCTCTTTTGAACGATAAGCTTCATCATCTTTTGGAGTCCGAAGAAATCACCCACTACTTTGAGGTTAATCTTGTTAAAAAAGTATCTCATTGTGCAAAAACAATTATATCTATCAATGCTAAGGCATATTTCACAGAACTTACCACAAAAGAAAATTTGTGGGAAAATGTGAGATTTGATGTTATTGCAAATTTACTTCAAGAGTGTATTGAAATGTGGACAAAGATTATTGATGCTTCGACTACATACTCTCTTGATGTGTTGATGACCAAAAGGCTAAATTCTGATTTTGTAAAAATGACTATCGATGTCATGGCGGTCTACATCCTGGAGCTTCACAAAAAAATCAAAGAACAGGAAAATGCTCTTTTGGAAGCTAAAAAGGCTTTGCAAACAAGCCAGGATAGTCGTATGCGTTCATCGCTGTTTGTTATGGGAAGTCCTCAAAAGAAACCAAAGCCAAGTTAATAATTGGTATTTATTTTACAAGCACCTTTTTGGTGCTTGTTTTTTTATTCAAAAAGTATATTATATTATTAGAATTTTTATTTGGAGGTTTTAATTAATGTCTGTAGATACAGTTAGAAATGAAATTGAGTATTTATTAAAAAAAGTTGATAGAGAAGGAATTGATAAACTTGTAGAATTTTTAGCAAAAACTGATTTTTACACAGCTCCTGCCAGTACAAGATTTCACAACAATTTTGAAGGTGGACTTGCAGAACATAGTTTAAATGTATACAAGGAATTAAAAGAACTTACTAATGGTGCATGGGATGAAGATACAATAATTGTTGTTGGATTACTTCACGATATTTGCAAAGTAAATAATTATAAGGTTGAAATGCGTAATAAGAAAAATCCTGATACAGGAGTATGGTTCCAAGAACCATATTACACAACAGAAGATTTAATGCCATTAGGACATGGTGAAAAATCTGTGATGCTTATTCAAGAATTTATAAAGCTAACTAAAGAAGAATTATATGCTATAAGATGGCAT
>Ga0247609_10004822_pt1 | contig 13353 bp, 9 predicted proteins | sample 172DNAGHGlowgp2_FD_193487 | JGI IMG/M metagenome (GOLD analysis project Ga0247609, IMG submission 193487) | Sheep rumen microbial communities from Palmerston North, Manawatu-Wanganui, New Zealand - 1728 DNA GHGlow gp2 | ecosystem: Host-associated > Mammals > Digestive system > Stomach > Rumen ...
TTGCTTCCAAGGCTACCGGCTTCCCGATCGCCCTCATTTCTGCAAAGCTCGCTGCAGGCCTGACCCTCGACCAGATTCCGTACTGGCGCGACGGAAGCCTCGAAAAGTATACCCCGAGCGGTGACTACGTTGTGCTCAAGTTCGCTCGCTGGGCATTCGAAAAGTTCCGCGGCGTCGATGACTGCCTCGGCACCCAGATGAAGGCCGTGGGCGAAGTCATGGCTATCGGCAAGACCTACAAGGAAACCCTCCAGAAGGCTATCCGCGGCCTCGAAAACGGTCGCTCCGGCCTCGGCTTTGCGAAGGACTTCAACAAGAAGAGCAAGGAAGAACTCCTCGAAATGATGAAGACTGCTTCTTCCGAACGCCACTTCCAGATGTACGAAGCCATCCGCAAGGGCGCAACCGACGAAGAAATCTTCGCCGCCACCTACGAAAAGGCCTACTTCGTGCAGCAGATGCGCGAACTCGTGGAACTCGAAGAAGAAATGCTCAAGACTCCGGGCCGCCTGCCTTCCGATGAACTCCTCATCAAGGCCAAGAAGGACGGCTTCAGCGACAAGTACATCGCCAAGATTCTTGGCATCCGTGAAAAGGACGTGCGCAAGAAGCGTACGGAACTCGGCGTGGTCGAAGGCTGGTGTGCAGTGCCGGTGAGCGGCGTGAAGGACCAGTACTACTACTACAGCACCTACAACTGCAAGGACGAATCTACCGCTTCCACGAACCCGAAGAAGATTATGATTCTCGGCGGTGGCCCGAACAGAATCGGTCAGGGTATCGAATTCGACTACTGCTGCTGCCACGCTGCCATGGCCCTCCGCGAAATGGGTTACGAAACCATCATGGTCAACTGCAACCCTGAAACGGTTTCTACCGACTACGATACCAGCGACAAGCTGTACTTCGAACCGGTCTGCCTCGAAGACGTTCTCCAGATTTACCACAAGGAAAAGCCGGCTGGCGTGATCGTGCAGTTCGGTGGACAGACTCCGCTGAACATTGCCCGTGCTCTGAGCGACGAAGGCGTCAAGATTCTCGGTACGAGCATCGACTCCATCGACATCGCTGAAGACCGTGACCTGTTCCGCAAGATGATGGACCAGCTCGGCATCCCGATGCCGGAAAGCGGCATGGCCACGAACATCGACGAAGCCCTCGCTTGCGTCAAGCAGATCGGCGGCTACCCGGTGATGATCCGCCCGAGCTTCGTGCTTGGCGGCCGCGGCATGGAAGTCATCTACGACGAGAACATGCTCCGCGAATACGTGGCGAAGGCTGTCGGCGTGACCCCGGATCGCCCGCTCCTCATCGACCGTTTCCTCCACAACGCTTTGGAATGCGAAGCCGACGCCCTCTCCGATGGCGAACACGTTTACATCCCGTCCGTGATGGAACACGTGGAACTTGCCGGTGTCCACTCCGGTGACTCCGCCTGCATCATCCCGCCGGTAACCATCACCAAGGAAAACCTCGCGACCATCAAGGATTACACCAGGAAGATTGCCGAAGCCCTCCACGTTTGCGGCCTCATGAACATGCAGTACGCCATCGAAGACGGCAAGGTGTTCGTCCTCGAAGCCAACCCGCGTGCAAGCCGTACGGTGCCTCTGGTCTCCAAGGTTTGTAACACGCAGATGGCCCGCCTCGCTACCCGCCTGATGCTCGGCGCGAAGCTCGAAGACCTCAAGCTCAAGGACAAGAAGTTCAACCACCACGGCGCCAAGGAAGCCGTGTTCCCCTTCGACAAGTTCCCGAAGGTGGACCCGGTTCTCGGCCCTGAAATGCGCTCTACCGGCGAAGTGCTCGGCCTCTCCGACGACTACGCCCTCGCTTACTACAAGAGCCAGGAAGCCGCAGGTTCCTTCCTCCCGAACGAGGGTGCCGTGCTGATTAGCCTCTCCGACAAGGTTAACTTGTCTGAACAGGCCATCGAAATCGGCAAGGAGTTCCAGAAGCTCGGCTTCAAGATTTACGCTACCGAAGGTACCGCCAAGTTCTACGAGAAGGCCGGCGTCAAGTGCGAAGTGGTGAACAAGATCGCCGAAGGCCGCCCGAACGTTCTCGACATCATCCTGAACAAGCAGGTGAACCTCATCATCAACACGCCGTGGGCAAAGCGCGACGCCATCAAGGACGAAAGCGCCATCCGTAAGGCCGCCATCAAGTACAAGGTGCCTTACATCACGACCCTCGCCGGTGCCTACAACACCGTCAAGGGCATCGCCGCCGCTCGTAACGGCCATGGCGCTGTTAAATCTCTTCAGGAATATCACGCAAGCATCGAAGAGATTTAACTGAAGAGTCTGCAGGAGTAGCGTGCAAGGCGAATGCCGCGACAGAGAGCTTGCTCTCTCTGGCATGGCTGAGCCGAAGCCGCTGACGCCGTAGGCGTCAATACCACGCGAGCATTGAAGAGATCTAATGCGAACGTCATCCTGAGTGCGTAAGCGCGAAGGATCCAGAACATTAAAGACCGTAGCAATAAAATGCTGCGGTCTTTTTTATATGAAGGGATGTGAGAAAGCGTCATCGACTTTTGAAAAAATTTCTGGCTTACTTTGTTTAAATCGCTTTATCGCTCATTTTTTAATTCCACAACTTGAATAAATGTCTATATTTCTGAATAAAAGCAGAAGGAGGATTGTTATGAATCGTTGTTTTTATCTGTTGGCTTCAGCTTTGTTCTTTTTCGCCTGTTCCGGTGACAACGGCACAAGCTCATCGGAAAATGCCGAAACCGCCGAATACCAGCAGGTGACTATAGACAAGAAAAATCACCGCATCACTGTAAATCAGGATGCTCACACCGAAGAATATTGCATTTTGCAGCAAGGCTCCTTTAGTTGGGGCAAAGTCTCCTATGATGCGAATGGGGGCTCCGATGTAACGACCTACGAGATTCATGGTGACACGCTTGTCGTTTTCTTCTACGGCATGACGGACGACCCGCATTACTACCTTGGAGGTTCCACCGATAAAATTTACGGCGAGTGGAAAAATACCGGTTGCTATAAATATCAAGATAAAGTAAATTGTCCATCCAAAAAGGAACGTGACTTTAGAGAAAAGTACGAAGAACTTGTCTTAACAATTTCCGAAAATAAATTTCAGGAAGAGACTGTGTATAAGCTCGCATATTTCAAATATGACGACTACATGAATTCTGTATATCTACCTAATCTTTATGGTGCCCTTAGAAATGATTATGCATATACCACTATCGGAACGCTCGGTTCCCTATTTTCTCCCGAGCAGGAATCCTACATAAAGAATATAGAAAGCTCGTTCGATATTGAAGTTTTAGAACAAACGAAAACAGCGAAGAAATTCAAGTTGGAAGGAAAGACTTATGATGTCAAGATAACGGATATCAAGCGGGATTCCTTGGATTATAAGGTCACCATCAGCGTAAAATCGGGCGATAAGGAATGTTCATACGAAGAACGGCAAGTGAACGTAACGAAGGCAAACTGCAAGGACCAAACTACAGAAGGCTTGCAAAACTACGATGCTGAAAGGGACTTTCAGAACACGCTTGCCATCAGGGGAACTATCGTGAACACGAAGGGGCTCGACAAATTTGACAAGTGCATCAAGGAAATCTCGGTGACGAAGCAAAAGTGATGTGAACGCCCTGTTTATTGCCAACGGATATTTAACTTACGGCGAGTAACAGCACAGTCTGTCAAATAGGAATCTATCAAGACCTGATAAGGAATACCGACCTCTTTGGCCATTTCTTTGAAATAGTCAATGGTATCTGAATTCAGTCTAATTGTAACTTGCTTCTTAAGAATCTTAGCGTAGGGATTCTTGACTGCTTTCATTTTTGAGAAATCATATTCTTTTTTCATAAGACATCTCCTTTTCTTTCGTTCCAATAGTACTGAAATTCTTTCTTTGTAGCTCGACGGGCACTAATAATACGGTTTACTATATGCTCTGAATCAATCTTGTTTCGTTCCGTAAAAACCACAACAAGTGTTCGTAGAACCGACGATAAACCTATTAAAATGGAACGATCCTCGTTTTTGGAATGTTCGACATCAAAGAAAACCCTTGCGTGTTCATCTTCGAAACATGTTTTTGCCTCGTCAAAAGAAATGCCATGTTTTTTCTGATTCAAAGCATTCTTCTTTTCGTCCCACTGGAATTCTATCTGCATATAGAATCCCCTTGGATAATTATAATATAATTATATTTTCGGAGAATAACAACATCTTTTTTGTAGCTCATTTCTACTCCTTTCGCCTACAAGCGTAAAAAGGCGGGGTAATGTGTTCTCGATACAAATATACATTCCTCGTATGTCACATTATGACAATCGGTGAATTTTGCGGAAATTTTGGCAATTTTGAGGAAAATTGACCCCTGCAGGCGGTTGAATTCTGCGTTTTTACGCTTTTTTCTCGCCTTCAGGGCATGGCGTCACCTTTTGACAGCGGAATAATCTATATTTTGAATGAAAATAGAGTTTTTGCTCTTGTTCTCCTCTTGAAAACTAGACACTTTCATGGTTGCGGAGAATAAGGCGAACGCTCACGTCTGCGACTGGCGTATGCCTGCCGCATCGTTTTGCTACATGGTCTATTGTTTTATAGCAGTTTGCCTGTTTGCAAGCGGCCTTTTGGGGCGTGAGTTGTTTGTGCTTATTGTAACCAGGCAGTCTAGGCCTTCAAGAGGTAAGTGCATTCAACTCCACGCCTTTTTTGTATCCAGAAAAAGCTTGGGAATGTCTGCAAGGACGAGAGTGAACGCTCGTTGAGTATCGCTCTTGTTCTTCTCTTGAAAACTAGACACTTTCACGGTTCAAAGAATAAGACAATGACTCGCCGCCGCCTGTGAGTTGCATGGGCGTAGTGTACCCTGGGCGTACTGTATCCGCCCGGGTTTTTGCGGGTGTATTGTATTCTTTTTGAAAATGTCGCGCTTTTAGGCGAGGAGTGAGTCGGCTCCCCGCCGTTTCTTTTTTGCCTGCACCTCGGTCAAGCGAATCGGCCAGAACCGCTCCCGCGAGAGTGAACTCGTTCACTTTCAAAATGGAGCGAAAAGTGCCGACGAAGGAAACCAAATCTTTAGCCTCTTGGCTAAAAACACAATTGGGTGAAAACCGATTCGAGAATGATTACGCTGTATTAAGCCATTATCTTTCTTTGCAAGGAACTCCATCGGCAGATTTTTACGCCAATATTCTTCGCAAGAATAATTTCGATTTATCGAGTCTTCCTAGTAAGAACTCGTATCAAAAAAGCTTTTCTCATTATAATCCGAAGAGAAATACTTCGTTTACTTTCATTGATTTGTTTGCAGGCATTGGCGGATTCCGTTTGGCGATGCAACGAAATGGTGGAGAGTGTGTTTTTACAAGTGAGTGGGATGAATCTGCTCAGAAAACATATTCGACAAATTATGCCGAGTACCCATTCGGAGATATAACAAAAATAAATCCTACTGAAATTCCTGATTTCGATATTTTGACCGGGGGATTCCCTTGTCAGCCTTTCAGCTCTATAGGAAAACGAGAAGGTTTTGAACATAAAACGCAAGGAACACTTTTCTTTTACATTGCAAAAATCATAAAGGAAAAACGGCCGAAAGCATTTCTTTTGGAAAATGTTCCCGGGCTTGTTTCTCACAATGAAGGCAAAACGCTTGAAATAATCCTTGATGTTCTTCGCAAAGAATTGAAATATGACGTTTCGATTAAGGTTCTCAATAGTGCAGATTTTGGAGTTCCCCAAGAACGCAAGCGTCTTTACTTTGTTGGATTTAGAAATGATTTAGGCATCGACTCATTTGAATTCCCTAAAGAAAATGAAAAAAAAGTTGGCATCGGACAATTTGTTGAGACTGATGCCGAAGGACCTTCGATTTCGGAACATTTGCAAAAATCGTATATCTTCAAAAAAGATGATGGTCATCCAGAAATTATTGACAAGGATAGTGATTTTCCTGTAAAGACTTTGTGTGCATCATACCACAAAATTCAAAGAATTACGGGAACATTTGTCAGAGGCGGAAAAACGGGACTTAGACTTCTTACTGAGCAAGAATGCAAAGCCATTATGGGATTTCCACCTGATTTTGTCATTCCAGTATCAAGAACGCAGATGTATCACCAGTTTGGAAATTCCGTTGCCGTTCCGGTGGTGCAGAAAATTTCGGAACAAATTGTTAATGCCATAGGAGGTGATGAATAATGCCTACCGCTCCAGATGTAGTATCAAGTATTTTTAGAAAATACGAAAAACAAGAACTGTCGCCGGAGTTTATAAGAGATGAATCAAATAATATTTGTGACATTTTTGAAATAACAAGATATGGGGATCCTGGTCGAACAGCGAGAATGTTTGCAGAACAGGGGTATGTCGCAAAAGTGAATGGAACATGTAAATATGATCCAGATGCTATTCCTTTAAACAAGAAATACGAATTTGAAAAATATGAATACGTTTACGGATACCAAAATTTTGAAAATTCAAAGAAACGTATGGAAAAACGTAAAATTGATGATTTGTTCAATCAACTAAAAAGGCTTGTTGATGAGAATCCCGAAAATCAAGATTATTTGAACAACATTCTGAATCCGATTAAACAACCTGAACATCACGATGCGCCCCCTCACACCCCCACTCAAATCATCTACTACGGTGTTCCGGGGTGCGGCAAGAGCTACGAAGTGAACAAGGTCATCAATGATGAATTGGATAAATACGGCGTCACGGACAAGGAATATCACAAGGTTCGTTGCGTATTCCATCCGGAATACTGCAATGCGGATTTCGTGGGGCAGATTTATCCTTATGTCAAGCCGGACAACGGCGGTGTTGAATATCGCTTTAAACCAGGTCCGTTTGCGGAAATCGTGCGCAGGGCCTATCGCAATCCCGCAGAGCCATTCTTCTTGGTTATCGAGGAAATCAACCGCGGCAATGCGGCCGCCATTTTTGGCGAAATGTTCCAGTTGCTGGACCGTATTCGCCCGGAAGATGGCCCTGAAGAACTTTCCGGTAACATTTACAATACGGGTTGGAGTTCATATGGCGTCACAAATATTGATGTGAACGCGTATGTTCGCCAGAAGAGTACGGATAATCCGGAAAAGATTGAATACGACAATTCCATCCCGTACGGTGACAAAATAAAGTTCATCAACAATACAGCCGTGCGTTTACCGCCAAATCTTTCTATCTACGCGACGATGAATACAAACGATCAGAACGTATTCACTATGGATAATGCGTTCCAGCGTCGTTTCAAGTCAAAAATGATTCGGAATGTACTGGACGAAAATTCCGCCCAATACAAGACTAAGATTGACGACACGGGTGTTTGCTGGGGCAATTTCCGTAAATGGATAAACGAAAAGATTCTCTTGCCACAGACGGCTGTTTTGAAGGCTGATGACAAGTGTCTGGGCGGTTGGTTTATCACAGGCGAAAAAATCGGCGGCGCGGACAAAATCAAGAAAGAAGACTTTGCGGAAAAGGTTCTCAAGTATCTGTGGGACGACGTTTTCAAGCGCAATAAGTCTGGCGAGATTTTCGTCAACGACGACAAAGTCAACTCGCTTTCGGATTTGATAGACGCTTTTGAAACGTCCGTCGGATTTGAGTCCTTTGAAAAGATTTTCAAGATGAATGACGTGGATAAGGCAAAGTTGCAAAAGCAGGCGAATACCTAAATGACAGCACTTGCACAACATATCGCAGAACCCGCACAAAAGGCTTTCACGTCTTTTGCGGATTTTTGCGTGTATGACGCTTGGCGTTCAAGTGACGAAAAGAAGGACAAATCGTTTGTTGGGATAAGGATTGAAGACAATCAACCTAAGATCTATTTCCCGATGGGGTATCGTGCGTCTAAGCCGTCCGAGGATGTTTGCAAGCGGGATTTCTACCAGCTTATTGCTGTATTGAACGATAAATCCCTACAAAGTTATTTCTCCGAAGAAGACTTGAAAAAATCCCAACTGGATTTTCCGTTCTATGCGTATCTTTCGGTATTGCAATACTATCTTGATTTCGGTTACTTTGTGGAATCTGATACGATTTACAAGAAAGGGCTCTCCGGCAAAATCAGTTGGCCACGAACCATCAAAAAAATTAAGCCACAGGTCGTCAAAGACGAAGAAGGTCACGATCAGGTTGTATATCTAAACTTGATTACTCGCAAGACGAGTTACCGCGAAGACAACCTGATAACGCTCGTCCACAAGTTTTGCGTCAAAGAGTCTGCTCGGCTGATTGGACCTCTTTATGGTGTTTCAGAAAATGAAGTCGAAGAATCGGAACTCCTGTTTGATTACGATTTGTTTGCTGAAGTGATTCAGGATAAAATTGCCACAACATTCAACGACAAACATTTGGAACTTTTCCATGCGATGCTGAAGATGGTTCGTTACCTAGGAAATAGGGAGAACCGCAGCGAAGATGAGGGCAAATCGGATGCCTTCTTCGGGGTGAATACTTTCGCTCCCGTGTGGGAAGCAATGGTTGACAAGTTTTTCGGGAAGTTGCCGCTGGGGTTGGACAAGTCTGATTTCAATCCACACTTGAAGTTTGTTACTGAAGATTCAAAGAATGGTGATGGTGTCAAATATCAAGATGATGATGTGGACGAAAATCATCGTTCTACTTTGCGTCCTGATACGATTATGATTCATGATGAGGATACCTTCGTTCTCGATTCAAAGTATTACAAATTTGGTTTAACGAAAAATAAATCTCATTTGCCGGGGGCGGAATCTGTGTGCAAGCAGATGGCTTACGCCGAGTATGTGGAAACGCGTTTAAAGGAGATCCCCGCCTTCGCGGGGATGACATCGCACGGGGTTTACAATGCCTTCATTATGCCATATTGCGCGGATGCTGGAAAATGGGATGAGATTGCCACGGCTTCGCCTCGCAATGACGTTTATGCAATGAAACGCGTCGGCTACATTTATGGTGACTGGAAAAATCGCCAAATGCCTTATCACAAAATCGCCTGCATCCTCCTCGACATGAAATCCGTCATGCGGAATTATGCAGCCAATTCGGACGCACAAAAGGCTCTCGCTGATTTGATTTTGCACTTAGGGGCTTAGGCAAACTCTGTCTTGAAAAACTCCTCCCTTCCAGAAAATTATATATTGAAAATTGATGAATGACTTAAAAACAGATGTTCTTTTCACGGAGGGGCGTGCCGAAGCCGTGCCGTCCTGCAATTACCTCACCTTCACGGCCGAGGAGGACAATGCGTCGTTCTCCATTGTAAATCAAACAAGAAAACTCCCGGATGTGCAATATTCGCTGGATAAAGGTGTGACATGGAATGCCATGAAAAAGAACTCCCTGATCGTACTGAAAAATAAAGGGGACAGTGCATGGCTGAAGGGCAACAATCCAGAAGGTTTCTCGAAGGACCTGAAAAAAGCGAGCACTTCATTTGTTCTAACTGGACGGATCGCTGCAAGCGGCAGCGTGATGAGTTTGATCGACGGAAAGGGGGAGGCTAAAGTCATTCCGAACGACTTCTGTTTCGCAAGATTGTTTCTTCATTGTGCGGGCTTGACGCAAGCTCCAGAATTGCCGGCGACAACGCTCTCAATGGGGTGCTATGAAGGAATGTTTTATGAGTGCTCTAGCCTCAAGCAAGCTCCAGAACTGCCGGCGACAACGCTTGCGATGGGGTGCTATGAAGGAATGTTTATTGGTTGTACAAGTTTGATTAGCCCTCCACAACTGCCTGCAACGACATTGGCAGAAAGGTGCTACAGTTACATGTTTAATGAATGCACGGGTTTGACTCAAGCTCCAAAGCTGCCAGCCACCACGCTTGCTGAATTTTGCTACTATCATATGTTCAAGAAGTGCACTAGCCTTACGCAAGCTCCCGAACTGCCCGCGACCAAGTTGGAAAATTGTTGCTATGAACTTATGTTTGCTTGGTGTAATCATCTCGTGCAAGCCCCTCGACTACCCGCTACTATTTTAGCGAATAGATGTTACTCTGGTATGTTTCAAAGCTGTACCAACCTCACGCAAGCCCCTCAATTGAACGCAATGACGTTGGATTGTTTTTGTTGCGAATATATGTTCGATGGTTGCTCCAATCTCACGCAAGCTCCGGAATTGCCTGCCACGACTTTGGCACAAGGCTGCTACTATTGTATGTTCAAGAAGTGCACAAGTCTTACGCATGCTCCAGAACTACCTGCAACCAAGTTGGAAAGAGCTTGTTACGAATGTATGTTCGAGGGGTGCAAAAGCCTCACGCAAGCGCCCGAACTGCCTGCTATGAAGATGGCTAAAGAATGTTACTATGGAATGTTTGATGGGTGCTCTAGCCTCAAGCAAGCTCCTCAATTGCCAGCCGCAAAATTAGCCGACAAGTGCTACAGGGAGATGTTCCGAAGATGCTCCAGTTTGACGCATGCCCCAGCGCTTCCTGCTAAGAAATTATACACACAGTGCTATGCTTGGATGTTTCAGGAGTGCGTAAGCCTTACACAAGCGCCAGAACTGCCTGCTACGACTTTGGCTGTCGAGTGCTACTGGGGAATGTTCCGCGAGTGTACCGGTCTCGTACAATTTCCTATGCTCCCTACCGCCACATTAGCAATGGATTGCTACAAGGAAATGTTCGAGGGTTGCACTGGCCTCGATGGCTAGCTTAATCAATTTGTTGCGGCTCACACCTGCTTCTTCGAAAATTTGAGTATATTACAAGAAGTTGTTGCAGGTGTTTATGAGAAAAAAGTTCATGGTTGCTTTGGGAGCGGTTTTGTCGGTGGCTTTGTCGGCTACCCAGTCGTTCGGTGCCGTGTATTACGTGGCGACCGACGGCAGCGATAGCGCGGCGGGCACAAAGGACAAGCCTTTCGCGACGCTCAACAAGGCAAATACGGTAGTGCATGCGGGCGATACCGTATGGATTCGCGGCGGCATCTACGATTTGCGCGACACCGTCTTTTACGAACGATACAAAATGACTGCGGGCATCCTGCTGACCGCAAGCGGCGAGAGCGACGACAACCGCATCCATTACCTGGCCTACCCAGGCGAGCGCCCGATTTTTGATGGCGCGAACCTCCCCGTGGCCGCAGGCACGGACCATAGCGACGGCACTCCCGAGGGAGCGATGTACACGTCTCCCATCGTGATTTCGGCAAAGTATTTGCACTTGAAGGGCTTTGATGTCCGCAACACGCCCATGAAGCATAACTCGAATTCCGGCGTATTCCTTTACGCGAGCAAGCACATCTTCTTGGAGCTGATCGACAGCCACCACAATGCGGGCCCCGGATTCTTCGCGAACGACGGCGTGCCGGACGGCGGTGGGCACATCTTCTTGAACTGCGACGCGCACGACAACTACGACCCCTTGGGCTGGCAGGGCGACGGCGAAAACGCCGACGGTTTCGGCGCGCATTACCAAAAGCCCGGCGAGGGCGATACGACCAAGTTCATCGGGTGCCGTTCCTGGTGGAACAGCGACGACGGCTTCGATTTCATTAACCAGGAATTCCCCGTGGTGCTGGAAAACTGCTACGCCATGGGGAACGGCTACAGCGATTACGGGCTTGGAAACCCAAAGAACGGCAACGGACACGGCATCAAGATGGGCGAAAGCACCCTCGGCGGCGGGCGTCATACCATCAAGTTCTGCGCCGCCTGGAAAAACAAGTCCACTGGATTTTACGCGAACTACACCGGCGTGGGTAGCAAGTGGCTCAACAACACGTCGTACATGAACAAGGACCGCGAATTTACCATGGCATCGACACTCTACGATTCCGAAGGGAACCGCCTTGCCGCAATTGCGCCCCTCACCGGCGACAACGCACACGTGCTCAAGAACAACATCGCCTTCCCGAACAAGAATTCGCAAATCGGGGAATGCTGGGAAAAGATTGAAAGCCGGAACATCGACCATTACGTGGAATGCCCCGCCGGCGAAAACAACACGTGGAACCTGAATCTTGACTTGACCGAAGACGATTTTGAAAGTCTCGACGACCCGAGCATGACCGTGACCGGCAAGGATCTCTCGACGATTCCGGGAATGCTTGGCCCGCGCAACGCTGACGGCAGCTTGCCAAATGTGGGTTTCCTGAAGCTCAAGGAAGGGAGCCGCGCGATAGACAAGGGCGAAGATCTAGGCTTCCCGTTCGTTGGTAAAGCACCAGACCTCGGCGCTTTCGAATACGGACTTTCGAGCAGTTCCGTAGCGCTTTCAAGTTCGGCAAGCGTTTCATCGAGTTCGGGTACGACTTCTATCGCGACTCGTTTGGACAATTTTGTGAACGCATCGGGCACGGCAACGGTGTTCGATTTGCAGGGCCGCTGCTTAGGAACTTTGCAGCTTGAACGCAACGCTCTCGAATCAGCGTTCCGTGCAAAGTTCAAAACTTCAGGCGCCTACTTGGTGCGACTTGGGCACACTTTGATTTTCTTTTCTCTCTAATCTTGTATTGGGGATATCGTTGTTGCTGCCGGCAGGATTTTTTTGCTGATGTACTCTTTGTAATCGACGGAGCCACATGATGTCATGGCTTCGTTGAGTTTGTTTGTCATGACGATTTCCGGTTTTTCGGAAAGTTCTCCGCAGTACGAGAATAGGAATCCGACGTACATGTCAAACGGACGACGTTCGTAATCGCAGTTGTCGTAGAATGTTGCGACTGTGAGGGTGTCCTTCGAAATTTTTGTGAGGACGTGTACGGCAGGCGAGGTTTCGTTGATGTTCAGCACGTAGAGAGAGCATCCATCGGAACTTGCGAGCGTTCCTCCCATGAATTTAGACGTAATAGAGTATATTGAAATCGCGTTGGCCAGATTATCGTCCGTTATTTTGTACAACCCGTTAGACGCAAAAGGCGGAAGGTCTGGCACTTCGTTGCATGAATTTTGTGATAAATCGCAAGATTTATATGTGACGTTATATGCGAGAACGTTCTCGTCGAAGGTGACGCCGGGAACCTTGTATTTCTGAAGGTAATAATCAAGAGTTTGTTCGCTGTATGGATCATTGCCTGCAAGTCCAATACTCCCTTCATGGGGGGCTGGGGAGCCTGTATTTGAACTGGATGGAACGGTAGTGGACGATTTAGGTTGCGGCGCCCTGCTTGAAGACATGTGCTGAGACGTCTTGCTGGAAGACGAATTCTGCGGGAGATGAATTTGTTCTTGAGACGAGTATGCAATTGATGAAGATGTCTCTATGCCGATAGAGGAACTGGATTCGCCATTACCATAGGCGAACTGGTTGGGTTCTTCGGCTGTTCCTACAAAATTAGGGTTGTCAGATGTGCAGGCGATTACGCAAAAAGCCACCATGGCGGAGAAACTGTAACTAAAGTTTTTT
>Ga0247609_10004823_pt1 | contig 13353 bp, 10 predicted proteins | sample 172DNAGHGlowgp2_FD_193487 | JGI IMG/M metagenome (GOLD analysis project Ga0247609, IMG submission 193487) | Sheep rumen microbial communities from Palmerston North, Manawatu-Wanganui, New Zealand - 1728 DNA GHGlow gp2 | ecosystem: Host-associated > Mammals > Digestive system > Stomach > Rumen ...
CGCTTTACTTTGTCCTTTTCTGCTTTAATACCTGATATAAACACTGGTGACAATTTAGATGAATATATATCCTCCTTAAACATCATTGTCAGATTCAAAGGAATTGTAACAAGAATATGAATCGTTCTTTCCTTTTCATCCATTTTAAAGAAGGCTTTTGACAACTTAAATCCATATTCTGTCAACTGAATATACCCTTGTTTAGCAAAGAGCGGTGACACCAAGTAGATAATATTCGAAAGAACCTTCATAGCAGAAGTTAGTTCTGATAATAGTTTCTGCTTTATATCAGCATCTAATTGGTCACTGTTGCGCAGGACTTTGCTTCCTATTCTGATAATATTTACCAGATATCCAACTGAGAAGTCTGAATATACTTTAAAAATGTCTTGATGGAAAGCCGCTGAAGGATTAAACTGCAGGTCTGCGGCTTGGTCCTTTATGGCCTGAGGCAGGTTGGACTGATTTACATTTGCCTCAATCTGCTTTATTATCTTTTGATCCTGTATTTTGTCTCTATTGAACCTAAGGAATGCAAATGGATCATCTTGATCCTTCATGCCAGTCTTTGCCTGAACCGACTGGGATGCTACCTTTAAATCATCAGCCAACACTATAGCAGCATCCTTCCTCCTTCGGTCTTTACCAGTATAGAATTCCAAAACCTCTGGATAATGTATATATTTCTGATTTTTGAGCATGCCCTTGGCATAATCTTCATCAACCAACATCCATGAAGCCGCAAAGAAATATACCCAGAATGTAAAATGGAATTTGTATTTATCTTGATCTTCAATGATAATTTTATTGTAGCATAAGATATCGAAAAGCTGCTCAACATCCACATCATAATCTTTCTTCTTGCAAAAAGCTTTAATGTCATCTCTGAATTTCTCCTTAGAGAAAACGAAATAATCTTGTTCAATTAAATGCGAGCAGAAATATCCCAAACAAAAGTTACAATCTTTAGCGTCTGGTTTATTCGACTTATATGAAGGTAGTTTGGTATTATCAAAAATAATGCCCAAGATATTTTCTAAGACATCAGTCCTATTAACAGGATTCTTATCAAATGATTCTGAAAAGACAGTTAGCAAAGTAACACAGCTATATGGCGTTCTATGAAGATTAAAATCCTTAATATCTTCATCAAGCTTATTGAGTACCACATCACTATCATCAATATAATTCATCTTATTGTATTGATCTACCATCAAGCGCTGCTGTTCCCTCTTCATCGGAGTCAAATATAAAGTCTTTGACTCAAACAATTGCTCATCAAAAGATTCTGATTTTAAGAATTCGCTTTCGTGGAATATGGTCATCATCATGACATGAGCTTTCGGGAATTCCTGTTTAATATAAGCACTTATTCCTCGCTGATCTTTCTTATATGGTTTCCAGTTATCAATAACAATCCATTTGACGTCCTCTTTTGTCTTACCATAATGTTCCAACTCTAATTCAACTAATTTCTCGAATTTTTTAGTTCTAACTCCATCAGCATCAATTTTTATACCAAACTGATGTTGAGACTCCCAAAGAGTTAATAAGAAATGACTTCCATAGCAAGTAAGTCCATACTGAGAAGGAGCAACCACATGAATATTTTCTCCATTTTTAATAATATCAAGTTCCGAGAACATTGAAGACTCATTCAATTTGAATACTTGGTCAATTCTGTCATCGCTCAGATAGCGCTCAATCCAAATATATGGCTGACCAACGTAAGCCTCCATTTCATGACGCAAACGTTCCCTCATTATGATTGAGACTAAATCAGAGTCATTCTGGCTGATAATCTTTTCATCGTCATTTTCAAAGGAAACAACTCCTTGACTTTCATCATCATCAGTAAAAGACAATCCAGCCCTAAACTTATTTCTCTTTTCAAACCATTCCCTATATACAATTCTAGAGACCTTATCATCCTCCAACTCTATAAAGCTATATCCAAGCACGTCATCATACTTATCAGTAAAAAGCTGAGGTGCCTCACATCTCACATACCCTTTCTTATTATCGCAATACTCATCTTGATCATGAGTATGTCCTGATAGCACTAAGGCATAATCGGGGCCAAATAATTTTCTCAGTTCATGCTTAACCCAATCCATACAAAAATACTCAGGATGATGCATCAATAATATTTTCTTAGGATGCTTATCCTTGGCGAGAAAATCATGCAAACTACGTGTATCTACCCCAAGATGCCCTTGGTCATCTATATTCTTATATGCGCCACATGACATAATCGCCGAATTAAGAACATGTATGCTCCATGTATTATTAAGTTCGTACATATTAGCTAGAAGTGAGTAATCATCACAGCCCATACTTGTTTTCACGTAGTTATGAAAAGCTTCAAATTTCCCAAAGACAATTGGTCCCTGCGCTTCTTTTCTTATCAAGTCATTAAACTTACCTTCTTCATACTTCTTATCAAACAAAGGCAAGAAAGAATCATCTACATCCTTAACAGAGCCCTGATTTACATCATGATTACCTGGTGCTATTATAAAATGATTTCTATCCACTTTTAGTATCCTCATTAGTTCTTGAATAATAATCCTATCAAACTTCTGATAGTCATTTTCTGAGGCAGCAAAAACCAAGTCACCGCCAATTAGCACATAGACGTCATCATACTGGAACTTTTTAACTTGCTCTTCTACATCTATGATGAACCTACTTAAAACTAGGCCCTCATTCTCTGGTTTATCAACTGATCCAACATGGACATCTGAAATATTTAATAAAAGCACTCTCATAATCACGAATTTTTAAAATCACTATTACAATATCTTCGGCAAAAATACAGAAAATATCCATTCCCTCCAAATTTCCACCGATTTTTCTATAAACAAGTGCTTATAACCGAAATAACGCCAAAGTTGCATTTTGCTAACTTCAGCGTTATTTCTTATTCTCTTCTCTCTTTTCTTCCAAATATCTCTTTAATTACATCCCTGTCTGCATGCGAGGATGCGATGCGTTCGAAATCAGCTCGACCTATACACGGGAAACTAAACCCACCATGCGATATATCGATATTGGTTACTAGCACACCTTGACGACCAGCCATATACTCTTGTATCCTCATCAGCGTACGATAAGAACTCCTCACTCCTTTATAATTCCGCAAATGATAAAAATGATAGTACCTCTCTTGACCGTTGATAGTGGCTATCAGAGAGCCCTTTTCTGACCACCTTGTATTGTCGTCACATTTATCCAGCAGATATTTCACATAACGTCTGAATGAGCTTGCACTGATCGAATCCAAGTCAGTCAAAGCAAATGCATCCAGGCTTACACCTGTACTCTCTATATGATACTCTCTATTGAAGCTTTCGTAATTCTCCACATTGGCCACCAATATACCATCAGTATGAACGATATACTGGTTACCATCCTTCTCAATCAGCTTTCCCTCTTTAGCATCATGGTAATCCATAAAGCTTTGATAATACAGCAGCTTCTTGTCTATACCGAGAAACATATACCGATTATCTATGGGGCCATACAGATGCCCTACAAATTCAGCCTCACCAATTGATATGCTAGGAGCTGCATTCAACAGAAAATCAAACATCATCTCCTTATCATCCATTTCATTTGGCCCTATCTCACCAGCTAGTCGCTTGGCCATCTTATCAAAATACAGGCTCAATGCTTCTTCACCCATAAAAGAGAATACTGAAGTATAGTGGAAAGCCCTATATATTTGTTGGCGATTTCCAACTGGTGGATATTCTCTATACGAAGGCGGATCTTTAATTACCATTTCACTGATGCTATCCTCTTTTAGCAATGATGCTGCAGCTATGCTAACATCTGCAGGAAGAGCGTTCTTCTGTCCAACTGCTTTTTTCAATTGTGTAGTTCTTGTACCTTTATTAGTACATCCTTTAGCTTCTACTTGCAATGACCGGTTATCATTCAGAAGACATCTCCAGTCAGGGCGTTCTCCTTCTTCTGTTCGTTTGATTCTACAGATGGTTGATTTTTGTACAGGAAACAATTGAGAGATTACAGCTACAGAAAGGCCAATTCCCATATACTCAGATATCTCCCCAAGGCTTTCGTTCTCTAGAGAAGCTCGTATATCATTAATTCTCAACTTCAGATCAGGCGAATTTGCAAGTTTCTCTATCAAATAGCCATAATCCATCAATGATAACGCTACCGATGGCTTCAGCCTTTTGGGCTGGACGGTACCTATTCCTATCAACAAGTCAAATACCTTAAAGGAAATTCTTGCTAGGTTTTCACTTTGATACCGTGGCCTTAGACTCTGTTTTACATCATCATCCCACTTCACCTCTATGTTGAGCGTTTTGAAATAGTTGAGTATAGATATCATAGGCTATTGATTTTTAACCACAAAGCGGCTGGCTGCATCATTGCAACCAACCGCTCTACATGTTCAACTCTTTCCACCAGATCAATAACACTACACTTCCATTCCGCAATATGCGGAGGATAATCGCGTCTTATACAAGCCTTTGTAACCTCTGTACAGATCTTCTTACCTACCATTTCCCAAAAATCATTTGTTGTCATGAATTCAAATTATAATATTACGTCGGCAAAGGTAAGAAGAAAAGTTTAATGCACCTAACGTTACCGGGGAATTTCTTATATGTCTATAAATAAAAGAGTTACATAGTACAAACATTACCTGTCATAGAGATTTCTCGACTCCGCTCGAAATGACATTAAGGCATCAAATCCCTCCTCTCCTTATTCATTGTATCAATCAAGCTATCCTTTTTGGCTCTTGACCATTTTTTGAGTTGTTTCTCTCTAGCAATTGCCTGCTCTACATCTGAACACTCTTCAAAGTACACCAGCTTGTGACAACTGTACTTCTGCGTAAAGCCCGGTATCATCCCCGACCTGTGTTCCGCCACACGCCTCCCTAAATCGTTTGTTACGCAGATGTACAGTGTTGTGTCGGTTTTGTTAGAGAGGATGTATGTGTAGTATCGTTTATACATGATTCTTTTAGATTTCTCGACTTCGCTCGAAATGACAGGAAGCATATCGTCTGGGACGACAACCGATCTGTCTACCCAAGTATATCCTCTTCCCCTAGCGGTTCATACGGTCCATCCTTCATTTCCAGAATCACAGAGCCCGACTCTATAGCTTTTACAGTATGCCATTGGCCTATTGGCACATTAAGAGCAACTATCGGGCCGCTAGGGCTCAATTCTATCCTGTCCGTACAAATCCTGTCTAAATCGTCATAACGCTCGGCTTCGCTGCTTTGCTCTGCAAAGAACTCCCAGACAAGCCTCCCTCGCAAACACACCACAGTTTCCGAAGTCTTCCGGTGGCGATGTATCGGGAGCACGCTGCCAGGCTCGATCGCATTCAGCATCCGCTGGCTTCCGTCCTCCGCGCTATTCCGCAGATCATAGTTTACCCGCAACCTCAGACTCGCCTTGGCCTCCTCTGTCAGTCTATCCAGTAATTCTTGAATAATCTTCATTCCAAAAGGCGGTTCTGCCCGTGGATAATAAAAGCATCACCGTGGTAAGCCGGAAGAATTTCTATATATGACATGACTCCACTGTCAAATTAGACTTATGAATACACCTATCCCAGAGCCTTTCCCTCCAAGCTATCAATCAACTCCCTGAACTTTCTCGTCGTCTCGTTAAAGCCCTCCGCCTGCTCTGCATCTTTCACGTTCTCAGCAATGGCTGCATCTATCTTATCAAACATTTGCCTGAAATGCTCAAATGTCTCGTGCATTCTCTGGCGACTCTCCGCTGATTCCAACGCCAATATCTTATTCACCAATCTGACAATATCGTTCATCACAAACAGGAAATCCTCCAATACTTTGATATTCTCGCGTTTTACAGGTCTCAAGAAATAGCTCAAAACTAGAATCGCATTCTCTTTCCCTGCCTTCTTATTCGCCTTGATATCGCTGAACACAGCAGCCATTTCGTCATCCCTTAGATAGTCGCTCTGCGATAATCTCACAAGTCGTTCCTCAATGGCGCTCACCTCATCAGTAAGCGTTTCGTTACTCAGCTTACCAAGCTCAGCTTTGACCGCACGATTCCACTAACTCTTATCGCATGCCTCCTCGCTAAACCCATACAGCTTTTTGAAGCCTTCATGGGCAGACAAGAACAAATAAGCAAGATTCTGCTGATATTCCGCAAATGTCTCTGAGCGTGAAAAGGCGAGAAAAGTTGAAGTCAAGTCGAGGTAGATATAAAGCACATGCGCTACCATATTATTGTCCACAAGGAACTGCCATTCTGGAATCTGTGTCAAATCCCAATTATGTTCACTTGCAAACTTTTTAACCGGCCCTATCTGTCTAAACAGGCCATCAACTATTCCCTCATAGTGGACCAATCCCTGCTTAAACACCTCCAGTTTCTCACTATCAACCGAACCTGTCACCTCAAACCGTTGCTGGGGCATAGGCATTGCCCACGACACCAAATAGTAAAAACCGAGCTTATTTCGCAATTCATCAACTAACACAGAATGCATTGGCTGAAGGAATCTCATCAGGGCGCCAATCCTATCAGTAACACTTCTCTCATTAACAGGAGTCATTCGCTCATAGAACTCCTCTGGATTATCACTGAAATGTTTGGCCACATTTCTTGTGTCGCAATCTTTATTATTGGCGTATTCGTACCGAAAAATGTCCTTGCCCTCTGCTATCTCGACACACTTCTCTGGATATAACTGTCGTAAAGTCGGTTCTATATCATGCCACGGTGTTTGCTTTCCATTAAATCCATAAAGGTACTTATACATTTCATGGGCGGTCACCAGACTTCTTCGGATGTTATACTGCTTCTCAACCCCAAGTTCTGCCTTCAGACTTGCTCTGAGTTGTACACAAAGACACAAATTCGCATAGCATATATTCGCATGGACACGAATCACCTTGCTGACATATTCCTTATCAAGGTTAGCAATTGAATCCATCATACCTTGATTCAAAGCTTCCAGAAGAACCATATCTACGTACAGTTCGTGATAGCTCGACTCCAATGTCAGCTTTAGATTAGCCTTCATACTCTCTATCTGCTCTGGAGTTGCCGGTTTTCTGTTATCCGTCATGTCCATATTCCTAACGAATTATACCCGTTTTCTATATCGCAATCAACGCCACTCCCCTATGTCTGCTCCTAATGGCAGATGCCATCGCTGGATACACTGCGAGTGCGATATTTAGTCCATAGGTAATGCGAAATACTCATATCATAGGTTGAGAAAAAATGTATTCTATCTCTCATGATACTTTACAACCTTTTTCACAATATCTTCATCTATTTCAAGACCACCATCTTGAGTCACAATAAAACCGTTGTTCTCCAATATCATTTTTATCTTTGACAATTGACGCTCTGGCTTCATTGTAGGTAAAAGATTTCTTTGGTCTTGTTTACCAGACACCTCATTTGAGGTATAATTTAAGTCAATCACATCTAAGGCATAGTTCCCCAAGTCAACATCATTAATCAGGCACGCATCTATCTCTTCCACGAACCTTGATATCGCCTTTATCATAGAAGCAACCTCTTTCAGAGAAGGGTTACTATGTCTTCTAAATCTCTTTAATGCAATATCAACATCCAAATGTTTAAAATTGTTCTTATACCAATCTGAGTTATCTAAAAGAATCTTCTGCGATTCTTTGTCCAACTCATTGTCTGCATTTGAATGAGTTGTTACATTCCGCCACTGGATAGCCAAAGAAACCAATGCCCCATACAGTATCAAATCGCCATTATCCTTATATCTTTCAGATAGCACACAAAATTTCTCATACACCGATCTATCCGCCTCATCTATCTTCGACATAATATCTTTGGGAATAATGCAAGGCTTTCTCCTACACATCTGAATATAACCATCCAGATTGTCCACAGCCCATGCTAAAGAAGAATTGAGTGCATACCTCATACTTCTTAACGAAGATGCTCTGGGGTCTTGGGGGTTCCACATCACGTTCATGGTTCCAGGCTTTTGCACGGTTCCTTTAGAAACCTCTGTCAATCCCACAAGGATAGTTATCAGGAAATGATTTGCCTGCCCAATCTGCTTTTTAAAAAGTTTTTGTGCTTTGCTGTGAACTACTTTTACTCTCATATCTCTTGTTTGAGGGCCAAATGGGATTCGAACCCACTTCTCGCACTTTAAAGGCATTATAAAAATGCTCTGAAGGTGCGCGTCCACACCCATAGGACCATTGACCCTATATTATTACTTTGTTCATTTTCGCATCCTTATTCAATTTATCATTCCCCAGAACCTTTCACCATGAACCAACGAATCTCTGTTCGAATCACTTCCCTTTAACCTTTTGATTCATCGTTTTCACGATAGAAGTCAAAAGTTTAAGTATCCGGTCTATGTCCATTTTAAGTGATTCGTACTGCGATTCGTTAATGTAGCCATTGTCATGTAATAGGTTCAACCAATAATCAGTTTCATCAGCCTCTTTATAAGCTATTGACATCTTAGAAAGGAAATCAGCATCACTTTGTGCATGCTTACTTTCCCTAACATTGGCTCCTATGGATGTCCCACTCTTATATATCTGTTTTGACTGAACAAACTCCTTGTATTCTGCATCTTCAGTCAAATACTGAAACAAACGGGTTATTCTGCATCCAAATGTATTTCCAACAATGATACTACTTCTTCGCAAACAACCTTTCCTTAGTATCATCAAGAAAGTCCACGAACTTATCAGGTGACAATTGTGCAGACAGTCCTATCTTGAAAGCTGCCTGAGAATCCAGATTCACATCATAATGATAACGAGGATGTCTTTTAGGCATACCGGCTCTACATGCATTCTCATATCCTTCAACGTCATCATCATATCTGATATACCCAATCTCATACGTCATAAGATGATTCATGATTGTCCATATGTTCGAGTTGACATGATCCTGATAGTCGGCTATAGGCATAATAAAATCCAAAGCATCTGAACTGTCATATACATCCGCCTCTATCATAGTCATTATGTCAGATATCATCTTTGAGTCAATCGGGATATTATTGAGGTCAAACCTTACCTGAGGATATTCATTCACATGAAATGGGAATCTGATTGAGAACATTTTCTTCTCAGTGAAGAAGAAAAGTCGGTTCATGTCGCTTACAACAAGCATGAATTTATTATCAGCATTCCCAACTTGCAGGTTTGTCATCATAGTACGGCACGACTCCATCACGATCAGCAACAGGTCTTTCCTGCTATCCAACAATCTCTGAGGGAATGCTTGTTCAAATAGATTACCATTCAGTTCAAAAACCAGTTTCTTCATGAATAAAAGCTAAGATTCGACTCTATGAATCTCTTTACCAGATCTCTGTCAAACTTATCAAAAGACGCTGCCTCCAAAGCGATAGTCATTTTGGTTTTCCTAGCGACATCTGTTATATGCATTTCTTCGAACACGCTTTCCAATACATCCTGATATGACTCTGTTTGTTCTGGTTTCAGTTCTACAATCTGTTGTTGAATGGCAGCCTGCTGCTCATCAGTTGGAATCTGAGTCCTCACACACCTGTTTTCATTGATATATCTATATCCGTCTATCAGCGTATTCAATAACGTATTGTCAGTCACAAGCAGATACGACTTAATAAAGGACCTGGTCAACATCGTATAGATGGAATTTCTGTATCTATATGAATTTTGAATTTTTTGGGTAATACAGATAACATAAGGGAATTCCAAGCCCTTCACATTATTAGTGTTTGTGACATACACAGCATCTTCAGTAGCCGACTTTGATTCATGTCCCCTCTTCACCTTAAATCCAAAATCATTGTGAATCATGGTGCATAGTTTATCTATGTAATCATAGATATTACTATTGTCATCCACCAATATAATTGCAATGTCACCTGGTTTTAAGTCTGGATTGGTCTCTACAAGACCACTGATTATCTCCTTTACTTTGCTAATTCGAGTATCGTTGAAAATCTCCAAACTATTTTCAAGTTCTATTTCATCAAAGCGTTTGATAGGGTTTCTTTTCAATTTCAGAATGCCACGCTCCGAATAGTCTGTCTTATATCCCAAATCCTCCCACTGAGCTTTGTTAAACCAGTTCAATTTATTGTCTTCAAACAGGCCTAGTCCAACGGCATGTGCAAACATCAGTGTCCTGGGGTCTGTACGATAACAACGATTCAGAACTATATCGACACCCCATTTCTTTTTTTTAATCGAGTCGAAGATATCCTGGAATACATCACCTGCAAGATAAACTTTCTGACGTACTATCTTCTTACATACATCAAAGAATACTTCAGGAAAGTCCTGACTCTCATCTACCAATATATAGTCCAAACATGGCTCAAACTGTTTTGACGGCAAAGCATTCAGCCGTTCCAAAACTTCAGAGTAAATTCGTTGATAATCAATTCCTGTACTGTATCTGTAAAATGGCAGATTGTAATAATTACATATATAGGAATAAAGACCTGAGTCTGGTGTGCTTTTCGATCCCCATGCCCTAGCCATCCACAGTCTTTCATTCCACTTTATCTGCTTGTTTACCATCATAAAATCAAAAAAACGTGGTATTCTCTCCTTAAGTTTGTTCGATAAAGCTATATTATGGCAAGTAAAGAAGATAGTTGTTGAATCCTCTTTTGTATATAGATCTTTCAGCTTGTGGAGGAGCAACTCTGTTTTTCCTGTACCAGAGAGTCCTTGTACAGAAATCATTTTCTTAATCTGATAGTTTTTATATATAAAGCGAGTCTGTTCTCCATCAAAGAGCACAATCTTCTTCTTTACCTTTTCCAATATGGTATCAGGTTCTACTGCTCCTATCTTGTTAATGTCATTAATACTACCCGACAGGAGGGATATCAGTAAGTCAACCTTTCTTTTCCACTCTCCGTGCAATTGTATATCTTCTAACAAATCATCTATATCAAATGGTACATTTACATCATACCGGATAGTTTTTATAACTTGGTTTCTCCACTCTCTCGACCTTCCTATATGGTCCATATATTTAAATGTAGAGGAAATGGTATTCAGGTCTGTTATGACATCATCGACATAATTATTAAAAGCATCGCCCTCGTCACTAAGATTGATAAAAGTAATTCTACGTCCTGGTATTAATGCAATGATGGCATGGTCCTCGTATGGATACGAGAATCTCCCCCCAAGAGGACTTGTAATTAGAAATATCTGAATGTCCTGATGAGTCTTTGCATACTTCTCAAACCTACCAACAAGCTGTTTGTTTTCAGCATTTTCTCTAACTTGGTTATAAAATAAGTCGTTTCTCATAAATCATTCCACAATATCAATAACAACTCACCTCCTGCAATATATCTACAGTGAAGAAAGCCCCATGCCTTGATGGATGTATGATTCTCTACAAACAATCCGTGCCAATCCATGAATTATATGTTCATCAGAACTTCCTCCACACCATCTTATTCACAATCCCAACATAGGATTGGATAATCTTTACCACCTTGGTAGAGACATTCTCCTCGATATAGTCAGGAACTGGGATGCCATAGTCACCGTTTTGATTCATTGTCACTGCGGTATCTACTGCTTGTAACAGAGAGACTTCATCAATACCTGCGATAAAGAAACAAGCCTTATCGAGTGCTTCTGGACGCTCTGTTGATGTACGAATGCAGATAGCAGGGAACGGGTGACCAACAGAAGTAAAGAATGAACTCTCCTCTGGCAGTGTACCTGAGTCCGAAACCACTGCGAATGCATTCATCTGCAAACAATTGTAGTCATGGAATCCGAGAGGTTCGTGCTGAATAACACGCTTATCCAGCTGGAAACCGGAAGCCTCCAGACGCTTGCGGCTACGAGGATGACAAGAATACAAGATGGGCATATCATATTTCTCTGCCATCTTGTTAATGGCGTTGAACAGCGAAAGGAAGTTCTTCTCCGTATCGATATTCTCTTCACGATGAGCAGAAAGTAGGATATACTTACCCTTTTCCAAGCCAAGGCGTTTATGAATGTCGCTTGCCTCAATCTCTGCCAAGTTCTGATGAAGCACCTCAGCCATAGGGCTACCAGTAACGTAGGTGCGTTCCTTAGGCAGTCCACAATCGGCAAGATAACGACGTGCATGTTCTGAGTAAGCCATATTCACATCACTGATGATGTCCACAATGCGTCGGTTGGTCTCCTCCGGCAGGCACTCGTCCTTACAGCGGTTACCAGCTTCCATGTGGAAGATAGGGATATGCAGACGCTTTGCACCTATTACACTCAGGCACGAGTTGGTATCGCCCAATACCAGTACAGCATCAGGCTTCGTCTCAACCATCACCTTATAACTCTTGTCGATGATATTACCCATCGTTGCGCCAAGATCATCACCCACAGCCTCCATATAAATATCTGGATCTGCGAGCTTCAAATCCTTGAAGAACACACCATTCAAGTTATAGTCGTAATTCTGACCCGTATGAGCCAACAGACAGTCGAAATACTGACGGCACTTGTTAATCACAGCTGCCAATCTAATGATCTCAGGACGAGTACCCACGATAATCAGCAGCTTCAGCTTACCATCATTCTTAAAATGCTTTATATCCATAATTCTTATACTTTTTCAAAAAATGTATCAGGATGACTTGAATCAAATATCTCATTACAATACATCACTGTCACCAAATCCTCAGTATCACTCAAATTTATAATGTTGTGGGTATATCCAGGAAGCATATGAACAGCCTGTATATGGTCACCATCAACTTCCCATTCTAACACTTTGCCCTCAGAATCATTGAGGTTACGCTGTTGAATAAGCCCGTGTCCCTTCACCACAATGAACTGCTCGAACTTGGTATTGTGCCAGTGTTGGCCCTTGGTGATTCCAGGCTTCGAGATATTAATCGAAACCTGCCCTGCATTCAGCGTATGAACCAACTCAGTAAACGATCCCCGCTCATCCACATTCATCTTCAAATCAAACGCAGCTTTCTCATACGGCAGGTAACTCAGATACGTTGAATACAACTTCTTTGCAAATGATCCCGCAGGAATCTCAGGAATCATCAAAGTTTTAGGCTGTTCAGCAAAAGACTTCAACAATTCCACTATCTCCCCCAAGGAAACATGATGTATCTCAGGACAGTAGCAGTAATGCCCAGTCTCAGATGGGATTACGTCCAGTCCCTCAAACTCACAATGATGCTCTTTACCTTGTAAACCTGCAATCATTTCGTCAACCAAATCGTCAATGTACAACAGTTCCAACTCTACAGATGGATCATTGACAGTATATGGCAAGTCATTAGCGAAAGCATTACAAAAAGTAGCAACAGCTG
>Ga0247609_10004828_pt1 | contig 13348 bp, 9 predicted proteins | sample 172DNAGHGlowgp2_FD_193487 | JGI IMG/M metagenome (GOLD analysis project Ga0247609, IMG submission 193487) | Sheep rumen microbial communities from Palmerston North, Manawatu-Wanganui, New Zealand - 1728 DNA GHGlow gp2 | ecosystem: Host-associated > Mammals > Digestive system > Stomach > Rumen ...
CCCCTGTGGTGGCGCCATCGCCGACACCAACCTGCCCAGGGGTGTTTCCGCAGTGGGCTGCGACCAGGGCGACGCTCGCAACGGCGACTTCGAGAACATGCTGGGCGACCTGCGCAACCGCGACAAGCGTCCCAAGAAGGTCAAAAAAGAGGACGAGTACTACTACAAGCAGCGTCCGGCACCCAAGATTTTCAATGGCTATTACCAAATTCTTGCCCCTGAAATCTATGACGTAGAACAGTTGAAAGAAGACGACCGCTTTTTCTCTATTCGTTCCGGCGAACGCAAGGAACCCATCCTCCACATTCCCGAAATGGAAGTGGTGGTTGGAATCGGCAAAAAGACCGATATCAAAGCAAAGAAAGGCGACCTGGTGGAAATCCTAGATGCAAAGGCCATCGAAGTCCCCGGCACCCATGGAAAGAGCTTTGACACCTACGCCATGCTCCGGCTTTCTGGTTTCGCAAAGATTACCGCCGTTGGCGACACCCTTTCCCGAGCACAAATTGTGCAGAGCTTCAGGGAAATCAGGATCAACCAGTCTAAGGCTCGTCTCAAAAAGGCTCCGAAAATCCTGAATGTCAACGGCTACGGCAACGAAAAGAAAGCAGACATTGAGGAAATGGCCACTATACGCTATTCTATGGACCCCATGCTGATTATCGGGGCGTACTCATACGTACTAATCGACAAGGGTAAAGAAGACAAGTTCCGCACAGGTGATGCCATCGCCATCTGGGAACCGGACAAGTCCGACGAAAGCATTCCGCCTCGTCTGCTTGGCCGTGGCGTCATTGTCCGCGCTACCGATCACGAGGCCGCCGTGCTGATTCGTGAAATCTATTCCCACAACCGCCGCATAGAGATGGGTCACAAAGTTTCTGTCACCCATAGAGCACAAATAGCCAAGTGACAAAAACACTGATCGCCATATCTGCATTAGCCTTTTCATTGGTCACTTTATTGATGGGGACCAGCGTCCTCATTTTGTTGTTCCCCAGTATATCGTCGCACCTCCCCTTCTAGATTTAGGAGGTGACGGCTGAGAATCTCACGCAACAACCTCCTGTTCTTTGGCTTTTTTGCTGGAGCCATCGTTTTACCGATGGCGATTCTTTCGTATTTGAGTTTCCGCAACATCCAGAACGAGAACTACCTCATTCAGAAAAATCTTGAGGAAAACAGGATTTCTTTGCAAAAAGAAATGGAGGACGCCCTAGAAAAAGAACAGAACAAAATATTTCAAGAAACAAAAGCCGCTTCCCTATTTTTGTACGAACTTCCTAAAAGTCTACTGGAATTTGGCAATGCTGCAAGCTTTAAAGATGTAAACGGAATCGAAGCCATTTTCCTCTACAACAACGGTTCCTTGGTTTATCCAGATATTTCATCCAAGTTACTTTCTCCGGAAAGAAGTTTCTCCGATATTAAGCCGTCCCCAGTGGAAAAAGCGCTTTTCCAGACCGAGCGGGAGGGGGGGGACCTCCAAGAAATCCAGTATTCTAGAGAAACCCTCCCAAGAATCCCATTACTACAACTGGACGAGCAAGTTCAAAACATTATAGGATTAATCCGCCTGGCCTACAAGACCAAGCAGTACTACAAAGCCTTGCGGATGCTGATTTCTCTAGAAAACGCACCTAACCTAAAAGGATACCTGCACCCCAACCTTACCCGTTCCGTCAACCTGCTCCATTTTGAAATCCTGGTCAAAATGAGAAAGCATCAGGAAGCCGAGGACTACTGCCTATCCGTATTGAAGCAATTCCTACAAGAAGAACGGATTGAAGACATTCCTTCAACGAGATTCTTCTTCGAATCCGCCTTCACCCAAATACTCTCCTTTGAAAATTTAAGTCAAGAAAAAAGAGAAGCTTTTTGGAACCTGAGAAGCAACTTCAATCGTCAACTTGGCTATACGGAAATCTTGATACATAATCAAGAACTGTTTCAAGACATTCTTCACAGCGAAAGCGCATCTAAAGCGGGAATATTGTTCAAATCCGAAGGAAACGTGACGCTTTTTAAAATGTCCTACCCGATGCTTTCGGGAAACCAGGTTGTCATCGCCAAAATAGACGAATCCATATACAATAATCGAATTTTAGACAAATTAAGAAACGTCGCTACGCGATGGAGTAACATTCCCTTCTCAATATCTGACGCCAAGGACTCCTTGCTATTGGGAGCTATTCCCGATAGTGCCAATATTATTTCTCAGGTTTCGTTCAATGCGGTTCCTTCGTGGCAGTTATGTCTTTACGAGAAAGACGTAGGTGAAATCCGTAAAGAATCCAGGCACCGGATGCTTCTGATGTATGGACTTTTGTTCTTCTCGCTCATTACGGTAGTATTCGGATCCTTCTTCATGCTACGTTTCTTTATTCAGGAACACAAGCTTTTGGCCATGAAGGCGAACTTCCTTTCCAGCGTCTCTCACGAGTTGAAAACACCTCTCACCTCCATCAAGATGTTTGCAGAGATGATGGCGCGAGGCCGCGTCTTAAAAGTCGAAAAAGTTCAAGAATACTCAGGACTTATCAACAAAGAGGCATCTCGTCTCGAAAACCTGATCGGAGCTATTCTAAACTACACTCGCATGGAGCACGGTACAGGAGCATTCAAGTGGGAAAAGCTGGATTTTTCTGTATGCGCAAAAAAGGTCTTTGAAGCCGTAGAAGATATCGGGGTGGAAAAAGGGCTTTCATTCAAGACCCATTTTGATCCCAATGTATATGTCATGGGTGATTATACAGCCTTATATAGCTTAGCTCAAAACCTGATTGAGAACGCCATCAAGTACACCAACGCTCCCGGCGATATTGAAATCAAGGTCTATAACGAAGACGATCGCGCCGTATTTTCTGTAATTGACACGGGCGTAGGCATTCCTTCTTCGGAGCAAAAAAATATATTTAATGATTTTTATAGAGTTGGCGACGAGATGACTCGCAGCACAAAGGGCTCTGGACTTGGGCTTGCCATTGTAAAACGCGTGGCAGAGACACACAAGGCAACCATTTCTCTGGTGAGCAAGCCCGGCAAAGGCTCCAACTTTACAGTTAGATTTAGAAAGGTGGATTAACATGCAACACAAAATTCTCATCGTAGAAGACGAAGAAATTATCCGGCTCGGTCTGCAAGACAACTTTGAGTTGGAAAATTACATCGTGGAAACCGCAGCCGATGGCGAAGAAGCCATCGCCAAGGCGGATTCCTTTATGCCGCACCTGGTAATCCTCGATCTAATGATACCAAAGAAAAGCGGGTTCGAGGTCTGCCGTGTCATCCGCAAGAAACACCCGCAGACATTCATCATCATGCTTACTGCCAAGACCGAAGAAACCAGCAAGGTAGCCGGGCTTGAGATGGGGGCAGATGACTACGTAACCAAGCCCTTCTCCATTCTGGAACTTTTGGCCCGCGTCAAGGCCTTTCTCCGAAGGGTCGACACAGACGCCGCTCCTGCGCAAGTGACGGCATCTACCGACATAGTGGATTTTGCAGACATCCATCTGGATTTCAAAAAATACGAAGCCACCAAGGGAGGCGTCCCCCTGGAAATGTCCGCCAGGGAATTCCAGATTCTCAAGTATTTCTGGCAGCACAAGGGCGAGGTGGTTCTTCGCGAAGACCTGCTGCAAGATATTTGGGGCTACACCACCGACAACATGCCCTCTACCCGGACCATCGACAACCACATCGTAAACCTCCGTAAAAAACTGGAAGATGACCAAGCCAACCCGAAAATCATTCTTTCTATCAGAGGCGCAGGATATAAGTTTGATGTGTGACGAGTAGTGAGTTGTGAGTTATGAGTTGTGAGTTGTGAGTTTTAACTGAAAACTGATGGCCAAAAAAAATGCTGAACCGCAGATTGGACATAGGACATTACGCAATACGCACGGCAATAATGCTTGTGTGGTTATGCGGACTTGCTTCGTTTGCATCAGCTAAAAAAATGGAATCTTCTATCCAAGAAGCTCTATATCGTTTTGAAATGAAGGGAGAATTCCAAAAAGCCATAGGCATTTTAGAAAAGGTTGTCAGCGAAGGGGATGCAGAAGACCAGGAACAAGCAAGTTTTTATCTCGGCAAGATCCAAGAACTGAACGGCAACAAACAATCGGCCAACCTCTATTACAAGCAGAGCCTCAAAAAAACAACCGAAACAAGCAAGGCGTATTGGTTGGCCGAAAGAATTGCCGCAACAACCAATGACCTGGAAACCATACAGAAAAAATCCCTAAGATTAAAATCGCCCATACGGAAAATATTTGAAGGTTCGCCATCCTTTATCTATTCACAAAACGGAGATGTTTATAAAATTGTCAACGACTCGCTTGTCAAGGTTCCGGCGAATCTTCCAATCAATTCAGAAATTTTAAAAATCGAAAGCACCGGAATATGGTATTACCATTCCGAAAAGGACAGCATTCGATTCAAGCCGTTCAACAACATTCGTAAAGCAAAAGCATTTGCCCTAAGAAACCCCAAGGGAATTTCAATTAGCAAAGAAAAAATTCTTGTCCAGGGGGATTATTCCATAATCCTTATCAACAAAAAGGGGGAACAAGAACAATCCAGTGACAAATACAACGAATGCCAGCTGGAAATGTTTTATTCGCCCACAAGCCACTTTGTGCTAAACTGCCCGGATAACGCCCTCCATTTTTTGTCCGATGAAAATCTTTCAGAATCTTTCGTCATCAGCCAATTTGACGCCATACAGAAAGTCATTCAGGTAAAAGACAACATTATCTTCTATTCTAGTGGCAACCTGTTCTGTTTTGACCTCACCAAAAAAACAGATCCCCAATGGAAGGCTCCATTTAACAATGTAGAAAGCATCATCCCATTTGAAGGAAACATTGCTATACTAGAAGCTTCAGGGCGTATCTCTCTGGTAAATATCCATGACGGCAACGCCTTTTCGGTTATCCGAAGCGATGCAGACAGGATACACCCCTTGGCAAAGGGAACCCTCGGATTGTTCACCAGCGAGGGAGCTCTTATTGTAGTAGACACACTGCTTCGCCCCCTTTGGAATTTTAACTTCGCAAGACCCATTGTCATGGCCCCAATCACTACCGATGGCAACATTTACTTAAGTTTTGATGAACAAAATCTACAGGGAATTACACCCAACTATTACGGAAAAACGCCTCTAGTATCAAGCATTCTTTCACGACAAGCGTCTATTCTTGCAGAAACTTCACAATGGGATAAACTTTCTTCAGTATTGGACAGCTTGTTAAAATTAGAACCCGGCAATGCAGAAGCGTGGCTATTTAGAGCTCTAAGATTAGAGAACACTCAAGGGAAAGAGCAGGATCGACAAAAAGCATGGTCCGAAGCAGTTCGGCTTTCTGTCAGCAATCCACAAGTAACCCCCCTTATTTTAGGCCGCTATAGCAAGGCTATTGGAGCAAAATTTGTAAGCCTCTTGAACGTATCTCCCAAAACCAGATACCCCCAATTTTTTGGAAGCAAGAAAAACCTGTACACCATAGATCCAGCAGCAAGTCGCCTCATTTGCATCAACGCAGAAACTGGAGAACAACGCTGGACACGAACGCTATCAAAAATGGACAATAGTCCTGTCATTAGTAGTGACGATCGGTCTCTCGTCTTGGCGTCTGGATTCAACCTCAACATCTACGAGCTTAGCAAAGAAGGCAAAAAAACGACCATTCAACTTCCTGGGAAAGCATTCAATATCACCCTAGAAAACGAATCCATCTACATATCCACGTGGAACGGCTTCTTAATGAAGTTCACCAGACCCGATGGAAGACTCGCTTGGTCCAGAAAAATTTTCAATCTGCCTTTCCTTTTTGCAAGGGACGATTCCCAAATCGTGACCGCAAGCCTTGAAGGAAACATTACACACCTGTGGGAGGGTTCGGGTCAAATCAAACAGGAATCAAGACGGATACAGGCGGGTATATCTCAAATGACCCGTACCGATTCCATGATGGTTATTGCGACCAACAACAACAGGCTCCTGATTTACGACTCCAGGCATACAGATAAAGAGCCCTTACAAATTTTAATGGAATCCCCCATCACCTCCCTGCAAACATTTAAGAACCCTGAAAACGACTACATCCTTGTTGGACTCGCCAACCAAGAAATTCTCCTGTATTCCATCGCAGGCACTCCTCTCTGGAAGTTTCAAGGTACAAATTCCATATTTTCAAAGCCCTTCGTAGATAATGGACTGGCCTGGTTAGACCAAGGCAACGAGGTTATAGCAATATCCCTTTCGAACGGAAAGGTAGTTCAGCGTTTCAGTACACCTGGTGGCGCAGGATCACCCTTTATCTTGAACAAAACACTCTACAGCGCCTCATCCAAGCGGCTCCTATATGGTTTTTCGCTCTAAGCTGCAACCGTGTGGCTAAATTACTCCAATTTGGAGTGTTTTTTGCGTAAATGCGGTAGTTTTTTCTCCAAAAAAACATTACATTTTTACATATTGCCGGTGGATTTTAGAAGGATGAATCTCTTGACCCATTTTAAAGTTTTTTTTGCCATAGCCTTTACTGGCGTCCTGCTCTCTTTTTACGGCTGTAAGACCGAAGAAAAGACAGAAATCGCTCATGACCAGCAGGAATTCCCTAGGAGCGAAACGCTCTATATCGGTGGTTTTGACTGGGCACCCCCAGCCACATTCAACCCATTGGACTACGACCCAAACTTTCCTATCGACGGAAATGTTCGTCTCATGTATGAGACATTGGTCACCTACAATCAGCTGAATGGTGAGCTAGAGCCCATGTTGGCTGACAGTTTCAAGCAAACTGACGATGCCGTCATCGTCCATCTAGATGAACGGGCCAGGTGGAATAACGGCGAACCAGTGTCCGTGGATGACGTTATTTTTTCTTTCTTCATTGATTCAATACTGCCCACCCCAAGACATGGTAACTGGAACTACATCAAGAAGATTTCAGCAGACGGCAACAACAACATCACTTTCTCCTTAAATAAGGAGAATCGAAATCCCCTGATTCTTCTAAATGCCATAGCGGAAACCTCCATTCTCCCCAAAAAAGTCTTTGGTCCCATTATTCTAAATGCCGTGAGCAATAAAACATACGACATGGCCAAAGTCACGGCATTCAAAAACGACTCCAATCCCGTGGTTTCTGGACCATACGATTTGAAAGCATTCTCCCCCGACAAAATTGTCCTGGAACGGAATGACAACTACTGGGGCAATGTAAAGCACGACGGCAAGAAGCCCGCACCAAAATACATCATCCACTCGCTGTATAATGGCAACAACCACTTCAACAGCGCCATGGTCAAGGGGAACCTTGATGTATCTTCCATTTTCCTCCCCCGTATCTGGGACAAGGTCAAGGACAGCATTCGCGCCTGGAGCAGGAACGAACCCTACCACCAGCCGGGGTCCATTACTACGCTTTTGATAGCCCATCACCAAAAACCATTTAGTGATGTCGCCTTCCGCAGGGCCCTTGCCCACAGCATCAACTTTGAAAAAGTAAAGACCCGTGCTATATCCAACTATACGCCGGCCATGCAATCTGGTTTTATTTTGCCCTTTGGCACAGAAAGCAAGTTCTTCAACAAAGAAGATGCCGAGAAGTACGGCTACGAATTCGACCTGGACAAGGCCCGCAATATCCTGAAAGAGGCAGGCTACTCATGGAATTCCGAAGGCGCTCTCATAGACCCCGAGGGTACCCCGGTCCGGCCCATCAAGTTGGAATGCCCCCAAGGCTGGACCGACTGGGAAGACGCCATCAAGGTCATCGCCGGAACCTTCCAGGAAATCGGCATTCCCGCCGAAGAATACTTCGTGGACTATGGCGTTTGGGACAAGGACCTACGTCATGGAACATTCGACCTCGCCATGAAAACCCAAACCGCCGAGCTCTCTGCCGCTACGCCCTGGACAAGGTTCTCCCAAATTATGGGCCCCATCGGGCTCAAACCTGTAGGCGAGGACGCCTTCTCCAACCAGGGTCGTTTCAGCAACGACGAGGCAAACAAGCTTTTGGACAAGATTCCCACCATTCGTGACGAAGCCGAACTGACTCTCGCCTACCGTGAACTGAACAAGATTTTCATGGAAACCATACCGGTGCTTCCGGTCATGTACAGGCCGACCCAGTATTACCAGTTCTCCACCAAACACTGGACCAATTTCCCCACCGAAGAGAACCCATACGCACCGCCACAGCACTTGATTGTTGCCGCCGGAGTAAAGGCGCTGTGGGAAATCCAGGCCGTAAAATGATTTCGGATTTCAGGTTTCGGAATTAGGATTTGTCCTGAATTAAATTTTTAGATTTGTGTTGTAAAACAAGGAGTTGATCGTGGGAAAGTCTCGTTTTATTTTGCCGAACGCATTTACTAGCATGAATTTTTTATTGGGCGTTTTTGCCATCTGCTGGGTTACGGGAGCCTTTGATTCCTTCACCTCTACCGACACGCTCCGCATGGGCGCCTACTTCGTGATGCTCAGCATGCTTTTGGACAAGCTGGACGGCTTTGCCGCACGCCTGGTAAACGCCAGTTCCGAATTCGGAGCCCAGTTCGACAGTCTTGCTGACCTGATAGCCTTCGGGCTTGCTCCTGCCTTTTGCGTGTTCTTCACCTACAAGATTTGCGCCCCCCAGTTCTTTGAACAGAACGCGGCCCTGCTGGTGGTGACCTTCTCTATCTACGTGCTCTGTGCCGCCATGCGCCTGGCCAAGTATAACGCCTGCGATTCCGACACCTACCACCATCATTTTTCAGGACTTCCCTCTACCTTTGCAGGCGCCATCAACGCCACCCTGGTCGTATTCCTGAAATCCAAGGGAATCTTTACCGACCCCAACTCTGCGCTGGTGTTTATCCCCGTTGTGGTGATGCTTGCTACAGGTATCCTGATGGTGAGCCCGCTGTTCTTGCCCAAGCTTCAGCCCCGCAAGAACAAGGCCTTCAACATTTTCCAGGGTGTACTGATCGTACTCACCTACATCGCCGGATTCATGTTCATTTCCGAAAAGGTCCCTTACGTGCTGGAATACCTGCTTATTCTCGGCGGATGCTACCTAGTCATCGGCTTTAGCGTAGGCCTTATCAACCGCAGCAAGATTATTGAAGAAGCAAAGGCTTCGAAAAGTAATGACTAGGGCTTAGGATCAATTTTTTGATGTTACCCCGGCTGCGTGCCGGGGTATTTTTTTAGAAATTCCGCAAAACTTAACCCGTAGCGTTCGTACAAAAGTTCGGGAGCTAGACGAGGAAGCTCCACCGTAACGCATTCAAGATTACGTTCCTTGCACCAGGTACCAAAGCTGCCTGGCGTTTTGTATCCAATATCCTTGACGTATGGAACATTGAACACCGCCTGGAGATTTTTCACAAGATGCGTTTCTTCGGGAGCGTCAATGCAGCCAATGGGACCGTGGAGTGCCACCACCGCCTGTGGCACAAGAGTATCCACCAGTTGGATTAAAGCACTGGTTTCCGGTTCGTTTGCAGGAGCTGCCCCCGTAGAAAGTTCCATGTCCCGTTCCGCCTCCAAGATGGAGCGGGAATGCACCGGTGCCCCACTCCAGTTTTCTGTCGGGAAGTTCCGGTTCAAGTCTACGCCGTTGGCGTTTCCGCGGGTTCCAAGAGTCATTCCATCGGGGTTCGCGCACAGGACAAACGCTATCGATTCCAGGTTGTCACCAAAGGCGCGCAAGGCTCGGCTCAAGAGGAATGTGGTCTCCGGTTCTTCGCCGTGGATACCCGCCATTACAAGTAACCGGCAAGCTCCCTTGCAGGGGAAATACAGGAGCGGTGCACCGAGAACGCTGGTGCCGTAGGGCTTGAATTTTAGATGTAAGGTTCCGGAAAGCATTACACTACTCACTCCACATTCCACACTACACATTAAATAAAGTACGGATAGATATATTCCTCCGCCAGTTGAGGGAGATGTGCAAGGACAACTCGCTTGCAAGCCATGTCCGAACCTTCGTAAATCTTGCGGAGCGTGTCCAACGAAAAATGTTCCAGTCGCTTGCGGGAGGTAGGCAGGTGGGCGATGTGCCAGCCTTCGGGCCGGATTTTTCCGCGACCTGGGACGAACACCCGGTCAAAGCCGAAAGCTCCGTCGGTGGCAAAGCGTTCATCCAAAAACTTGTGGAAAGCGGCAAACATTCCGGAGCACTCCTCCGGCGTAAGCTGGACTTCGTAACCTTCGGGACAGGCTCGCCCATCTACCACGTCCAGGTCTGTCCCAAGATGATGACGGCTCGCCCCCGGAAGGGCCGACCAGGTGAGAATGGCATACATCAGTTCTTCTTCGTCTTGAGGCCGTTCCATGGGAGCACCTTCTGCCGAAAGCAGGGGCAGTTCCCCTCGGGCCTTGCGGTTCCAGATGGATAGCTGCCGTTCGAAAGGGCGGTAGGCCGATTCTATCCGGAGTTCAAAGTCCTCCGCCGCAGCCACATTTTTTAATTTGTTCAAAAACGGCAGGATTTCGGCATCCACAAGGTAACCGGGAGCCGCCTCTACAAGGTTCGGCGTTCCAAGTCCGTAGGGCAACAAATCTTCGGTCATTAAATTTCCACTCCCATCTTCTTGATCAGGTCTTTCCACTGCTGGACAGAGGCCTTTTTCTTGCGGACCGTAGGCCGTTTTTTCAGAGCCGCAGTCAAGGGCGGCGGATTTCCGTGGGTCCAGGCGATGGCCAGAGCGTCCGAAGCGTCCAGCGGAAGGTCAGAGCCCTGTATCCCGAGCTGTGCAAAGACCATGTGGGCCACCTGTTCCTTAGAGGCGGCACCATCGCCGGTAACGGACTGCTTGACCACCTTGGGCGGGTACTCGTCAAAGGACATGCCCCGCTTGCGGCAGGCCACAAGAACCGCCCCGCGGATATGTCCGAGTACCAGGGCGCTCTTGGCATTTTTGGCAAAGAACACCCCTTCCATGGCCAGGGCGTCCGGCCGGTACTGGTCCAGCAGGGATTCCAGCTTGGTGATAATCTGTAATAGACGGTCCTCCAACGACTTAGACGCCGGTGAATGGATAGTACCGTATTCCAGCACCGAAAACCCCTTCGGATTCTTTTCCAGAAAGGCGTATCCTGTCGTAATAGAGCCCGGGTCGATGCCGAGAATAACCATAGCCAAAAAGTAGATAAAATGACCTAAAAAGTGTTCCATTCCGGGTATTTTTTATTAGATTCCTATATGGAGGCTCCCTATGCTTATCGACCAGGAAAACTCAGGCTTTGTACATGTAAAGACCCACCCCCGTCAGTTGGGAATTCCCCTCAGCCGGTGGGGCCGGAACCTGATTTCCAGTTGTCCGTTCCACGCTCCCGAAGAGACCTCCCTGTTCTTCTACGACGCCCTGGGTTACTGGCGTTACCGCTGCCTCCAGTGCGGTAGTGAAGGCGACCTGGTGGAATTCGTGATGCGGAGCCGCTTCAACGGCATGGATGAACCCGCCGCTAGGGCCGAAGCCCTGGAATTCTTGGGCGGACTCGAACAGGAACAGGACTCCAAGAAAGACGACCACCTTTTGCTCAAGGAAGTAGGTGGCGAAAAGTCCAAGGTGCTGGAATGTTTTGTCCGTTATTGCCACTGGGCCGCCTGCAAGAGCCCATCTTCCGAAGAATTTCTGCAATCCAGGGGCTGGAACATCGGTCAGGCCCAGCTCTACGGCCTGGGCTACTACAGTGGCGATCCGGAGCCCTTCTTTAGCTATTGCATGCTTTCCGGACTGGAACGCCACCAGGTCAGTTTCTATCTGGACAACCTGGAAGCCTACCACGAACCGAGAATTACTATTCCCGCACGCAATTCCAAGGGGCTCATCCATTCTGTGTATGGCCGCCTCATGGAAGACGACGGCAAGCCCCACCCCTACGTTTCTTTTGCCTCGGGCCCAAGCGATATTCCCTTCAATATCCAACCCGAAAACAGCAACCCCATTATTGTAGAAGGCTTTTTTGATGCCCTGACTGCAGACCTGGCGGGGATTCCCGGCGTGGTTTCCACCATGTACCAGGAACTGACCCTGAGCCATTTACTCAAGCTCAAGGCCTGCGGTGCCGATTCCGCCACCGTCATTCTCAGACGCGAAGACAACCGACGCGAACAAGAATACCGTATCCAGGGCTACCTGAAAATGGCCGAAGAACTGGACATGCGTTTCAAGTCCATCGTGCTGTCCAAGGACGAAACGGTAGATGTACTGGTCCGCGACAAGGGTGCCGATTACCTGCTTGACCTTATCGACAAGACCGAAGAAGACACGGTTCACACCCACCGGCGTTCCATGCTGCTCCAAGATATCAAGGAGAACTACGATGCCGCCATGGGCTGCCCTCCAGATACTTGCGTAGGCTACGCCCTGAACAATTTCCCAAAACTCACCAAGGAAATCGACGGCATCCAGTCCGGTTGTTTCTTCGTTTCTTCCAAGCCCTTTGGCCTCAAGACTTCGCTCCTGTCTAGCCTTGCCCTGGACCTTATAGACAGCAACCCCATCTTGAAGATTATCTACATCGCCCTGGAAACGCCCCGCCGGCAGATTTTTGACCGGATGGTGGCCATGGAAACAGGCGAATCTATCCTTACGGTGCGAAAGCAAAACGAAGACGACGCGATTAACGGCAAGATTCTCGAAGCCACCAAAAAGCTCATGAATCTGGTCCGGACAAACCGTCTCGAAATCTGGGAAGACTACCCCACCTTCGACAACAACGAGATGATGAGCATCTTGAAAGAAGAGCGGAAACAGAATTCCGACCTCATCGTGATGATTGACGGTCTGGACCACCTGAAGATAGACGGACGGCTTGAACTGGACGACATTCACGAGCGCAGGTCTTTCGTGATGCTGGACCTGTACAAGAGCCTGGACATTCCCCTGTTCCTTGGCGGAGAACTGATACCCACCGAAGAAGGCTTTGAAGGCCCGAGGCCCTACCTGCGTGATTCCGACGCCATCTACTGGCTGGATTCCCAGAACAAGACCCTCACCCTGTCCGTGAATTCCAACAGGCTGGGCGTAAGCCACAAGTACAAATGTCCCATCTTCATCGACCCTATGTCCAACAAGATGCAAGAAGCGGAATAGTCTGCGTTCCATGCCGCAAGCGCCCTTCACCATCGTCGATTTCAACAACTTCTGGAGTCCTTCTGGAGGTGGCGTTCGGCGTTATCACCTGCAAAAGATGGCGTTCTACGAAAACCGTCAGGATGTGCTGAGCGTATTCGTGATGCCCGACAGCCGCACCTTCACCGAGAAAAGAGGGACGGGACTCATTATTGAGCATGTTGATGCCTACCGTTTCCCCGGAAACTGGGAATACCGCTTTATC
>Ga0247609_10004830_pt1 | contig 13348 bp, 5 predicted proteins | sample 172DNAGHGlowgp2_FD_193487 | JGI IMG/M metagenome (GOLD analysis project Ga0247609, IMG submission 193487) | Sheep rumen microbial communities from Palmerston North, Manawatu-Wanganui, New Zealand - 1728 DNA GHGlow gp2 | ecosystem: Host-associated > Mammals > Digestive system > Stomach > Rumen ...
CCTTGCAGCAGAAGCATATCCAGTAGGCATTTTACCATAAAGAATGAACTTATGATTAGTGTCAGTTGGTGCGTTGTTTTCTATCCACTTATTCAAAATAGCTTTAACAACTTTACCGAAAGAAGTAGTAGTTTGTTTTTCAGCTATTTTGTTAATGTTGATATTTTTATCAATAGCTTCACGTCTTTTTCCTTCTCTTTCATTTTTAAGTTTCTGGTTTCTCAAAGCAGAATAACTACTTTTCTGTTTCTTTTTTGCTTCTTCATCTGACAGACCTTCACTTTCTGCTCTGTAAGTGTTTTCTTTAGCTGTCTGATTAATATCAGAAGTCTTACCATTGTATCTACGGAAATAGCCATTAACTTCATCTACTTCTGCTTGAGTTAGTTTGTCTTTGAACGTGAGTTCATTAAAACGTTTTTTAATAGAGTCTGGAGCGTCTGGTAATACATCATCTATCAAAGGTGTGTTAACCTCTGAACGCAAATGTGAAATAGCCATAATCAAATCACGTCTAAATGTTGACTGTTTAAATGGCTTTTCAAGTTTCCTAATCATTTCACCATTTTCATCAAAATCATTTTTGTCAAGACGTGGAATATTTCTGGTTAATATATGACCATCTTTGTCAGTTCCAAATTCACGGGCATCTGCTTTCCACTCTGGCTTATCCATATCATCTGTATCGTTTAAGTCAATCTGTTTAAATAAATCATAAGCCTTTTTTACAGCACCAATGTAAGGATTTCTGTCGTATCTATCTTTACTAAGCTCTTTGAAAAGTTGGAAGATAACTTCAAAATCTCTCATTACTACATCATAAGCCTTTTTGATTACTTTAATATCAAGCTTCTTGTCATTACCTTTTGCTGTAAACTGTTCATCTCCAATACCAGCATTATCAATAACTCTCATAAAAGTAATACAATCTTTGTAAAGTGCTATCTGCTTCTTAGAAGCACGTTCATTTCTCGAAGTAAGCTTTCCGTCTCCACTCTGCTTAATCTGATTTCTTATCATTGTAAGCATTTGATTGTTCTCATTTGCTTCTATAAGTAAATCATTTCTAATTTTGGATTTAAGCAGTTTTTCGACTAATGTATCGAACTCCATTATTTTTCACCTCCCAATTCTTTAACGGTATCTTCAAGTTTTGCTGCTTTTACAACTCTAAGATTTTCAATACCAAGAGCGTCAGCTGCCTTTGTATTTCTATCATCATCGTCAATAAATACAACATAAGTATAATAAGAACAAAGCTTTTTAAGAACATTTGCCTTCTTTTCGCCATCATCTCTACCTAAGTATTTAATATCCTTATCGTTAACAGCAGCTGATAAAGCTGATTTAAGTTTTGAACCTACTGGAGTTAATGTGCCATCTGTTTGTCTGTATTTCAAGAAGTCTTTCAAAGATTTGTTTACAGTTCCTTCCAAACCTCTAGCGGTTAAGAAGCTAACATCCCAACCTTTTCTAATATACTCATCCATTTTTTGGAGATTCTTGACTATAGGCGTTCCAGTAACTATAGATTTGTAAACTTTTTCTGGGTCATTGAACTCTCTTACAGAGAAAGCAATTCCTTTCTTTGGTGGGGTAACATCATACATTATTACATTTGAACCCATTTTCTTTTTATCTGGGTCTGTAGCAAATTGAGCTGTTGTTAATGGTATTTCCTTACCATCTATGCTTTTATAACATTTAATAACTGCTGATGAAGCTTTTAAAAGTGTATCGTCAATATCAAGAACTACCAAGCCTCTAAAGCGTATACCTCTTTTAGATTTTTGATTTGATAAATCTTTTACTTTATCATCATCGATGCTTTTAACGTCTTCCGCTAATATCAAAGCGTTTTCAAAAGTCATATTTAATTTCTCCTAATATATTTAACTTAATAAAAGTCAGTGCCTAAACTAAAAGCACTGACTTACAAACTTTATTTCTTTAATTTGCTAATTTCTTCTTTAAGTTCTTTGTTTTCTTCTGATAACTCTTGAACAGCTTTTAACAACATACCTACACAGTTATACAAATCCATCTTGTCTTTTGTTTTGCTTGAAAATACTTCATCAGTATCGTCAGCAATAAATCCTACTTTAGGATTTGAATTGTCTGTGTCTGTTTTAAAGTTAAAATCAACAATTTTAATTTTGTTAATTTCTTCTACAGCATTATGCTTTGTAGGTTTAATATTTTTTTTCTTTGCTCTTGCAGAGAAAGCATAAAACTCTTGGGCTTTTTGAGTTCCAGTTGTATACGTATCACCACTAGCATAATAGCAATAACCGTCTTTACCAAAAGTAGTTGTTAAACCATTTGCTGTAATAGTATTTGTCGAAGTAGTATTATGAACAGCTTCACTAGCAAGACTTGATATTTTCTTTGTATCAAGAGAAATATAAACTGTTCCGTCTTCGCTCTTAATAGAAGCTGACTCTGTATATTTAATGTTTGTTGAACCCTCTTTAGCATACAAAGTAATATTATCGTTAGAGTTATAATAAGAAGAACCATCTAGGGTAGTTGTTTCTTCTTCTGGATTTATATACAAAAGAGTTGTATCGCTATTTTTTACGGTAAGAATGTCTGTAAACACAGCGTCAACGTTAAACGTCATTTCTGTATTTTCATCATCTTTATCATCAAAAATAACATCGCCTTTAACGTGTAAACCATTAAAGATTTCTGCTTTTACAGTAGAACTACTTTGTGGTATTTTAATACTACCATTGAAAGTCATAAGACCTTCTATTGTTTGGTCACCTACACTATCTATAATCTCTCTTGGGTCTGCCTTAGATTGAGCCGTATTGTTTACAGTATCTTTAAGTCCAATTAAACTCTTAGACTTATTAAGGGCTGTTGTATAAGTAGTGTCCCAATCTCCGCTTGATTTGTTTTGAGTTAAAGAATACATACGACCAGTAGAACGATTAACATAAATAACCGAACCCATAGTGGCTGCTGTATTATAAAGGTTACCTTTACCGTTTTTCTCTCTTATAGAAATAATATCAAAAGCTTCTGTGGCTGAATTGCTTGTATGCAAACTACCTACTAAGCTTTTCATTGTAGAAACAGTATCTTTAATATAATCTACTTTATCAACATCATCGTCTACGACTTTTGTGCCAGCAAGAGGAACACCAAGAGTATGGGAATCGTCAGAGGAAACCCACATGGTAGAACCTTTTTCGTTTTGAGATAAGTATCTATCAGTATGTATTCTACCAGAAGAAACGTTGATATTTCCAGTAGAAGAAATATTGTTTGATACTATTTTCATAGTTTTGAAATATGAAGTAATTTCTCCACTATCTCCATCTATTTTGAAAGTTGCAGAGGTTTTCTTTAAGTTTGTCTCGTCTATTGTCGTTCCATTCTCGTAGTAAGTAGTTCCTCCAAGTGGTCCAAGTAATAATTGATTATCAGCTGATAAATAGTTTACAGTATATTTTTCTGACGTTCCTATGATAATATTGTTGTCATAGTTTACAGTTTTGCCATTAGATATAACAATATTATCAGAACCATAAACAATATTATTATCGCCGAATACAGAGTTGTTTTGAGCTACAAGAGATACATCTCCAGATGCGTTAGTTCTTGTTCCTTGAATAATTTTGTTTCCTTTACCAAAAATATCGTTTTTTACACCGCTTACGATGTTGAATGAACCATGAGCAACATTACCAGTATAAGAATTATATTTATCACTGTCTATTGTAAGAGAATTATTTTCATAAGCAATTATATTATTATTTCCGATAATGTTTTCACTATCATCAAAAATAGTGTTATTATCGCCTATAACATAATTATTTATGCTTTTTTCTTCTGTAAGATTTCCCCTACCAATAGAAACGTTTTTATCTCCACTATTAGTATTAGAATAACCAGCAATAAAATTGCTATCGCCTATTACTTCGTTAGAATAACCAGTGATTAAATTATTAGAAGTTTCTTCTGTTCCAGTTGTAGAATTATTTGAAGAACCTAAAATATAATTGTTATCTCCAAGCAATTCTTTAGAGTTGTTGTGACCTATAATAGCATTAGAAGAACCTTTCTCACCTTTGTTGTTTTCTTCACCGATTATAATGTTACTATCTTTTGCTGTAAGCTCATCAGAAGCATTACTTACAACTATGTTATTACTGCCTAAAGAAGTAATTTTGTTTTTACCAAAGATGTAGTTGTTGTCTACTATTTTCATGCTTTCAGAACTTTTGTTCTCAAAACCTATAATAGTATTTTGGCTTCCTATTTTCGCAAGATTGTTTCCATTGTCAAAACCTAAAACAACGTTGTCTTCTCCAAAGTTGATAACATCAGAACCTATAGATTTAATGTTCTGACCAATATTAATCATTCCTTCTGTATTCTTTGTATCACCATTACCAACACCAATTTCTATGTTTCTTGCACCAACACCTACATTAACAAGAGTATCAGTTCCAACTGCTATGTTGCTATATGGTTTTTTGCCGTTAGAAGAAGAAGTGTTTCTCATAGCGTTTGTTCCAATAGCCAAATTGTTAGAACCTAAATTTGTTTTATACCTTTGACTTAACAGAGTTGGGTCTTGGTCTCCACTATCTGACTTTGAATAACCTAAAGTTCTTAGACCAATAGCGATATTATCTTTTTCATCGTCTTCTGGTTTGATATGAGCATTAGAAATGTTAATACTTCCTTCATTGTCAGTTTGCTCTACTTTCTCTACAATTAAACCATTAATTGCATTAGTCAAATTTATATTTTTAATTGTAAGGGTTGTTCTATCTATTTTAGATAAATAGCTAACTCTATTAAGTTCTTCTATATCGCAGCGTCTTATTTCATTTACTGCGTCTTGAAAAGTAATATTAACCTTATAAAGCTTTATAAAAGTGTAGTCGTTATCTCCAAAAGCTTTTTTATAATTGCTAGCTTTCATCATACCAAATCTTTTTGAATATGAATAGCTTATTGGATATTCGTTATCTGTTGCTGTTTCTGGTGCGTTTTGAGTGTTAGGATTGAAGAATATTATATATTCTCCATCATTCCAAACGTATTCTCCATCAGAGTTTTTTCCTTCATAAATAGGGATAATTTCTTCAAGAGAAAATTCACTATCTCTTTTCATAAGATAGTTTCCATAAATATTCTTTACACCTTTAACAAGAGAAAAAACATCAGAATAATATTCTGTTGAATCAATAGGGATTCTTGTTGTTTCTACAGTAGAAGTAATGACTGTATTTTCATCTGTTCTCTTTACATAGTCATAAGCTGTTTTAGAGAAATTAGCATAGTATCTAATCTTTTGAGGCCTTGAATACTTTTTCTCTATGTCATTATATATATCGTTTTCTGTGCTTGTATCTGAAAGGCTTGAAGTATGCTCATCTGTATAACTTTCGCAATAAACATTAACTTCTGTGTCTTGGTCATGCAAATCCATATTAAAATGGTCAGCTAACTGTCTTTCAAATAACTCAAGATTTGGTCTGTTTACAATGATAGCAGCATTTCTATCATTATCAATGAAGAAATCTCTTGAATACTGATTACTTTCTTCATAAGAGGATGCATAATAAGAAGCTTGCTCATCATCAAGTTGTGCATAAAATGCACCAGTTGGAACTCTAACGAATGTAGTTTTCTCATCAAAGAAATATCCAGCTTTTATATCATCTGCATTCATTTCTTCATAAACATCTGGAAGAATACCAGTTCTTAATTGCCCATATAAAGTCTTGCAAATGTTTTGAAGAATACCATAGACATTTTCAGCATCTTCATAGGAAGATATAAGCCCTCTATTGATAACTCTTTTAGAAAATATATCGTTAGCTTTATAAAATTCTGTGTTATTACCTGTTAATCTATTTTCATCTTCAAGGTCTAATGCGTTTCCGTAAGTTATATTTTTCATTACCTGCTCCTCTTATTATCTTTTGAAATATATATATTGAAATAAAAAAGCCAGCAACGCTGGCTTAGAACTTTTTTACATTTTAGCTTTTTAACTTCGTATTTTTATCTGTTGCTTTTTATATTGTCAAAGTCCAAGTAAGTTCAATAGAACTATCTGCTGTCTTTGAGAAAGACTGTATATTTTTAACAGCTAACATCATACCACAAGGCATGTTAGTTTTAGCAACTGAACTGTCAGATGTGCTTGACGAAGTATCAAACAAAGCGTCATTAAACAAGCCCAACTGTTTGAAAGTGTAGCCATTGAAAGGATTATACGTTCCTACTTCACCAGTTCCAGAAGATTGTGCCGGTATAACAACTCTAAATGTTAACCTATTCAAGAAACTTGAAGCGGAATCTTTCGATACATAAATGTCTGAAACCTGTTTATCCCAATCAAGTTCAGAACCATCTATAACCGTTCTATTGAAGTATAAGAAACAAGGTCTACCTGCTCCTCTATATTCACCTTTTAACAATCTACCACTATCACTAATAGTTGATTCTAGAATAGTTTTAGACCAACTATCGTCTTCTGTAGGTAAGTAAAGTGTTTTAATAGCACCTACAACACCATATCTTTCAGACATATCAGAAGAATTAGAAACATTTGATGTTGAATCTGGGTCGTTAACCGTTACGGCTTTCTGTATAGTCCCTGAGCCAGTAAAATTGCCCTGGACACCGACTGTTCCAGAATAAACATTACAGCTAAAATTTTCTACCTCGCTGTCTGTTGATTCAACTACACCAGTTAACTTATCAAAATTTAATTCTGCTTGGTCTTCATCGCCATCACCATAAAGTTTAACAATGTTAGTATACCATGTAGAATTAGCTTCTTCATTAGCTTCCTTCAAACTATCCCAATCTGTATATTCACAACCAGTTCCCAATAATACTTTTGTTGGGAATAGTGCATACAAATTACCATCAGTAGAGTTATAAAGTGTGCTATTCTTAGCTATTGGATAGCCAACCAAATCACTTGAAGACCAAAGATATTGTTCTCCATTCAAACAATAACCATCACCATTATAACTTTCAGAATGTAAATCAGTATTAGGCTTAGTTATTTGTTCGCTGCTTTTAGGACTTGTGCTTGTATTATAAGTAGTGTTTCCGTCAAGACTTAAAGAATAGCCACTAAGCAAAAGCATAATAGTTTGTCTCATCCACTGTGTAATTGTATTGTCTCCAGTGTCGTGATAGACAAGCTTTTTAGAGCCATCTTCATTATGCTTATAAGCTTTTATGTCTACATAGCCATCCATAAGAGATAAGAGAATTTTATCTCTTTCTTTCTTATCCTTCTTTTTGAAAATATCCTTTAACATTACTACTCCTTAACTGCTAAGACCAGATATTGTAGCTTCAATATTACCTACAGAAAAGCCAGTATAAGTATAGTCATTACACTGGTTACCGTTGCTAGCAGATACATCATAAGCAAACAATACCTTACTAATATATTGGCTAACCCAGGTTGTGCTTCCGCTTTCACTAGCTGCAAGATTATACAAAGGAGAATTTTCGGTAGAAACGCTCATAAAGTTGTCTGTGCTATCAATTACACCATCTTTATATTCTACAAGAATTACTTTACCTGAGCTAATGTCAATATAGTTACTTGAACTATTGTCAGCAGTAACATTATGTGGGAATATAACGCTTGTTCCACCAGAACCTAATCTTACAAAGATTTTTGTAGTTCCACTGCTTAAAGAAGAACTATCTGATATTACATATCTTGTAATATCTTCACAACTAACGTAGCTATCATTAGTTTCTGATGTATAACTTGTTGCATCTGAAACTGGGAATATACCCGATTCCGAAGATTGAACAGAATCTGAACTTACAAAAGAACCTATGTTTCCATAAGTTAAAGTTCCATTTTCATCAGTTGAGCCTAAAGTTGCAGCTACAGGTGTCATAACACCTGCAATACAACTATCACTAGCTGGCAGCATAGTTGAGTTCAAAACATCTGTTGTTCCAGCAACAGCACCTACAAGCAGCCAGCCTAAATATTTACCTTTTAAATTATCCAATCCTTCGCTAAATAATATCGGGTTTACATAACTCATAATTAACTTATACCTCTTATATTCTTTAACTTACTTTGTAATTAAGTAAGTTTTATTCATTCTCATTTTTTGTTAAAGAGAAACTATCAAAAGATACTGTAACTTCTAGGCTATTTTCAAAGCCTCCAAAACTTTTTTCGTATTTAGTAGATTCAGATTTTTCAAAGTTTGGAGTTTCAACAGACCACTGGAAGCTATGATAAATTTTTAGTTCTTCATCATCTGAACTATCATCGCTAACAAGGCTAGAAGGATAAGCAATACCTTTAGTTGATTCTTCAAGGGAAAGCTCATTATCTGATTCCAACTTGTGAATATATGAATTACCCAAACTACTTTCGAAACTAATTTCTGGCTCTTTATAATAAAGAACATTATTACTATACAATATGCTTGAATAGAGCTTTGGTATACTTGTTCTTATACAGAAGAATGCGTCTGACAGTAAGTTTAAGCTTGTTTCTGTGTCTGCAAAAGATACATTCATTGAGACTGGCATATCTTCAACTTCTTGGTCTTTTCTCATAAGATAAGAAGTTTTAGCAGAGAAGACTCTTTTTTTATCGCCATTAAATAACATTCCATAATCTTTGAAAGTAAATTCTTTGTTACTAATATTTCCACTAACTCTTATTGGTAAGCCAAATGAGACGCTTGGAATGATATTTTTTATACTTATTTTTTTAATTTCTGGAGAAACAATAAAATTATAATAGAATCTATAGTCTATATTTGACTTAACCTTTAGTTTAAGGGTTTCCATTTCAGCAGAAACTAATTTGTTTGAATACAATGAGAGTTTACTTAATGTAGTATAAATTTTAATATTAGAAGATTTAGAGCCAACTCTTAGTCCTTCTGCTTCTATTGCTTCTGGCTCGTAAATAGTATAGCTATTATCAGATTCAGAAGTATAAACAAACTGTCCTAATTCTTTTCTCTTAGGATTTCCATTAACTGAAATAAAGTCAAGAATTTCACAATCTATTTCATCTCCAGTAGAATATCCTAATTTGTCTACTACTATATTAGGTTCGAGTATTAAATATTTTTTAATAGTATAGCAATAAACATCTTTTACCTCTCCTCCAATAATAGTAGTATCATCTTCTGGTTCAAGTGTAGAATCGTCAGAAGATAAAACAATAGTGTCTCCTTCTATATAGCTTCCATCTATTTCTAAATCATTAGGGGTTATAGAAATAGCATAATCTACATCATCAGAAGTATCAAAAGTTACAGTTTCTTTACTACTATTACCAAAGCCAAAAATTTCATCTGATATACTTGTGTTCAAGCTTGTAGCTGTTTCGTCATCAAAAATAATTTCTTCATCATTTCCATAAGTAACTCCATAATTACTTATATTGTCGAAAGATAATTCAATTATCTTTCTTTTCTGAGGTGTATGTTCCTCTACAACGCCTCTTACATTAAACAAATATCTATAAGTATTATTTTGCATAAAAATAACTCTTACTTGTTTAATAGCGTCTATATTGTTATATTCGTTGAAGTCAGAACAATCCAATTTCCAGCAATCATCAAGTTTCTTAATTGTTGTAGATTTATAAGAAGGAATAGAGCTTTCTACAAAGAATAATCCAGATTCATCATATTCTACATTTGAATATCCGTTTTCTGTTTCTGCTAACATAGTGTCAGTTTTAGAAACGACTGTAATCTCTCTATCGTCTAATATAGATGAAAATTCTTTTGAAGAAAAGTTTCCGTCTTTTGAAGTTGTGTCTGTTTGAACAAGACAAGAAACTGTATTATCGCAGAATTTAGGTTCTGTCTTTTTAATTTCAAGAACACCGCAACCATAATTTTCTTTTACAGTAGTAGAAATACTTGTATAAACTGTTAAAATTAAATAATCATCATCTAATGATAAATCTAAGTTAGGAGATACAGTATCATCATAAAAAGTTTCTTCTTCAAGAGTTGGAACATTTTCAAAATATGATGATGTAAATACATCATCTAAGTTAGGTTGAAATTTTGCTCTAACAGCAAAAAATTCTTGCCTTAGCAAATTTTTCTTTAATTCATCACCATGATACTTAATGTATAAAGCAGCTTCTTTGTTAGAGTTTATTCCTTCTTCTACATATCCAAGTTCATCATCGCTAAACTCTTTATAGTATTTATAATACTTAGATGTTAAAACTTGGTTTGCATAATAGTGCTTTAAGTATCTGTTTGTTAAATAAGAATTTGAGTCGCTGCTATCAAAATCGAATTTATCATAATTCTTTAACTGTGCTAAAGTTCCAGTCAAAAAGTTTTTATTAATATAATAATCTATCTGACTGTCATGAAATACAGACATTTCAAATGGAAGCTTAATAGCACTTTTGTTCCGAAAACCAGAATAACCATAATCTATTGTGTTAGGCATTCCAAGATTTCCAGCTTTACCTCCAAGAGTTTCATAAGGAGGTGTTAATACTTTAAAGCCATTTGTAGCTTCAAGGTCATTTACTTTTATATCTACTGAATTATCTACTATTGCTTTTGTTCTATATTTTTCAAGCAATACTGAATAAAAGTATTGCTTGAGTTTTTCTTCAAGAAGATTCTCTTTCTTTTCAAAAGATAAAGCCAAACAATTAAGAAGCTCTAAGAATATACCATTTCCGTTTTCATATTCGTTATTGGAATTAACCAGAAAACCATTACTAAACGAAAAACTAAAATAATATGTAGTGTTATTAGAAGCTCCAGAAATTTGTTCTTGTGTCTGATAAAATTCAAGAAGACTTCCGTTTCCAGCAAGTCTAATTATTTCATTTGTAAGTTCTTGAAATGAAGAAAAATCTGTTTGTTCTCCATCACAAACGACTGAGCATGTGCCATCTTTGTTAAGAATAATCATATTAGGGTTATTCTCAACAGAATACGATATACAACTATCTTGAGTATTGTCAAAAGTAGGTATTAAATCATTAGCAATATAGATTGTTTCATCGTAATAATCTTCATAACCTATTTTTTGTTCATCTTCATCTAAGTATTTATAAAAATCTCTGTCTGTATATTTATTTGCTAAAATTTTAGCACCGTCAACAAGTCCATAAGCTTTATCCAAATTTCCATTAGAACTATCCAAAGTCATTTCGTATTTAAAGACTTTTGAGTTAACAAGAAATTTTAGATTTTCTATTAATTCTTCTACACAGCCTTTGTAAGTTTCAAGAAGAGCTTCATTTTCAAAAAGACTTCCATTTTTAAGGATTGTATATGTCTTTTTGAAAAAGCTTTCTATTGTAGCATTTGTTTCAACAGAATAAGGTGTTATTCTTTCTTCTCCAGAGCCATCGTTATATTTATCAAACCATTCATCTATAATAGAAATTAAACTTTTATTTACCATCTTTAATTACCTTCCCAATTTATAAGCTCTTCATTCTTAAACTTATCTTCTATACCCAAGAAGATTTCTGACAAAATATTGTAAGCTGTTTCATTGTTTGTATTTATTTCGTCATACCATTTGTCTGTATATTCTTTAATAGGTCTTTTAATGACAGTTGAAGAAATACCCAACTTTTTCCATTCTATTTCTCTTTCATAGTTTAAGAAAACATAGTTGTCATTGTCATCTTGCTCACTAAAGCCTTTATACGAATTGTCATATTCATATAATTTATAAGAGCCGTCTTCGTCTTTTGTTAAGAAGCCTGTAAATGATAGCTCATTAACTCCAAATACATTGCTTGTAGACTTTTGTATACATTTTGCATCGTTATAACTAACATTATTTTGGTTTTTTATTGACTGATATTTGTCATAAGAGAAATTGCTTACTTCTTGGTCAGAACTCATAACATAAAATCCAGTATCATTAAAACAATAAAGTTTTTTATCATAAGTAGAATAGATTAAATCATTCTTCTTTACGTTAGAATATTTATACTGCATTAAAGTAGGTTTTCTCATTTCTTTAAGTTCTGCATAACTCATGTCTTCTCTGTCTTGTCCATCATTTTTAGTTGCATTGTAGAACAAGAAATGACCAAGTTCTTTAGCTGCTTTAACACTATCATAATTTTGAGAAGCAAGAGAAGTAGACATAGGTTCAACGTTAGTTCCTTGATTGTGTATTACAATCTTTAAGCCAGTCATATCTAGCATAGGTTTGTAATACATATTATCAGCAGTAACATAGAAAGTTGCAGAAGAAGAACTACTAATCTCTATAGTTTTGTTTGTCTTAGAATGAGTAAAAGAAGTTCCATCATCAGAAAAACTTTTAACAAGAGCATTGTAAGTAGAATAAATGTAGTCTTCTCCAGAAAGTCTACTATCTGGTTCTGGTCTATATTTATAGATTATTTTATCATAATACTTAGGTTCAAAGATTGTAGTATAAACATAAAATTCTGTGAAAGAAGCATTACAACTAATATAATAACAATCTGGACTATCCATAGAGTTAAGAAGTTCAAGAGCTAAACCATTATTGTTCTTACTTCTTTCTTCACTTGAAGAAGTATAAGCTTTAATTTCATAGCCATCATAAGAAGAATTAAAACCTAAGTTTGTAAAGTCGTTATCACAGAATAATTGTCTATTAATATAATCATAATTTATAATGTTATTATGACCCTTAATAAACGCTTCTAGCTGCTCTTTTGAGAGTTTCTTCTTTCTAACCCAAGTAATATTAGAAACGTTTTTCCATTCCTTTTGAAATAAAGTTTCTCTTGTTGCTTCATCTGCTTCTGAAATTGTCCAAGTTTCTTTTTCTTCGTCTGTAAGATTTTCTTTTAAGAAAATTTCTATAGGCAAATCTGTTACCCACTTTACATCTACATAATTCTTCATATTTTTTATGTAGCGTCTAAGCGATTTATTTTCAAAGCCATTCAAGTCTACAACTTCTATATTATCCCAGTTCTTTGCAACCCATTTATTAGGTAATAAAGAAGAATGTTCTGGCAAATATAATTCTTTCAATACACTACCATTTTTAGTAATAGCTGGTTCTGCATAGTGAGAAGTTCCGCCACTTGAATAATTTAAATCAGCTCTCCAAATAGGATAAATTTTTCCAGTTTCAGACTTTACTTTAACCTTATCGCCCCAATATTTTGTAGAGTTTATTAAAATTATTTTTTCTGACAATGGATTAAAGAAAACATTATAATATTTTCCATTTGCTACGTGAGAAGAAAGTCCTAAAGAGTTTACATAAGTCTTTTCTTCTCCTAAGTCATTAAGAACTTTAGGAGTAGCTGAATATGGAACAGAAGAATTTTTATAGCTTCCTGCGTTAG
>Ga0247609_10004833_pt1 | contig 13345 bp, 14 predicted proteins | sample 172DNAGHGlowgp2_FD_193487 | JGI IMG/M metagenome (GOLD analysis project Ga0247609, IMG submission 193487) | Sheep rumen microbial communities from Palmerston North, Manawatu-Wanganui, New Zealand - 1728 DNA GHGlow gp2 | ecosystem: Host-associated > Mammals > Digestive system > Stomach > Rumen ...
CATCGTTCCACCGCATACGGATCATCACCGTGTCGTAGGCATCCAACGCGCCCTCGCGCAGCGACTTCACACCCTTCGACCACGTGACGTCTGCCCATACGGTTGTCGCGTCAACATAGCCCGTGGTCTCGCCGAAGGCCGTGGCCACGACCTTGTTCTGGATGGTCACGCGATGCTTCAATAATCCCGAAGAATAACTCATATATGCTTTTTCTTTTCGGGCGCTTTATGCCCGTGGTATTACCGAACAAAAAAAAGGAGGCCCGCAATCGCTGCGAGCCCCCTTCCAACATCAAAAAACAACAAATAAACTAACTATAACCTATAAACATTTCACGATGGCGTCTTCAATGGCCTGCTTGGCGATATAGGAGTAGCCCATGATGATGCGACGGACCGCTTCTACGTCCTTGTCGCTCAGTTCCACCTCGCCGTCGGCGAAGTAGATGCGCTTGCCAAGCTCGCACTCTTCGATGTTACCGCCCTGCATGTAGAGCTGGTTGCCGATCTGCTTCTGGAAGTCGGCGGTGATGACGTTGCCCTCAATGTCCTTCAGGGCAATGGTTGCAAAATTAACTTTCATAGTTCCGTAATTTTTAAGTGAGGTTAATAAATGAGGTACCGTTATAGAATTGCAAGTGACCTCCGCTGTATTGGAGGTAGCGCGTGTTGTCGAGATAGAACTTCGGCGAGCGAACGTAGGCGTTGAACACGGCGTGCCCGTCTTCGCCGATTAGCCAATAGCTTTCACCCTGTTGCGAGCAACAGTCGGCGAGATAGACCCATCCATCGCTATTGGGAGAGCCGATGTACAGCGACTCATCCGTGTATATCCTGGACTCATTCGCCATATTCAGCGCCTGAGTGTTAAGCGTGTTGGCCGTCAACGTGCTGATGCTGATGGACTGGTTCACACCGTTCGAGAACCCGAGAGCCGAGACACCGCCCAGCGCATACAGGTTGACCGCCGTCCCGTCGTACTTCGACACCTTCAGCGCGTTGTTCGTTGAGTCCCACGAAAGGACGGCATTACCGATGCGAAGGCTCGAAGCATAGTTCCCGGGACCAACTTGGAGCGTGGGGGCAACCATCGTGCCGGAACTGTTCTTCGCGTAGATGGAAACGACATTGGTCGAATCCTCGATGATGCGAGCCGTGTAGTCGGCTGAGCTTCCTGCATAGTGGAAGTCGATGAAGCCGCCATTGCCGGACTCACCACCGTATTTATTCATCTCAATCCCTCGTGGCCCATATATAAAGTAGGTCATATATATGTTCTGGAGGTGGTCGCCCGCATCGCTCCCAATGCTTCCAGTCATCATGATATTGCTGACATAGCTCAGCCCCTTGCGCGTCGTACTGTCGCCGACATTCGCCGTGCCGTCGAAGGAATTGCCCCACAGCAGGCGCGCCGTTTGCAACTTCGTAGCACTGGCCACGTTGGAGTCGGTGAAAGCCATCTCCTTCCATGCCTTCCACGAGCCGCTCGCATTGAGCGGATTGCCTGTGCGCAAATATGCGGTTGAGCGCCCGTAAGGGAAAAATATCTGTGCCGCGGTATCGTAACCACCACGCACCACCAACAGCTGGGCGTAGTTGTCGTCCGTAGGCTTGTGTGTGTTGCCCGTGTCGAGACGGTATGAACCACTATCCGTGAGGCTGTCCAAGTCTGAGTCGGGAGATAAGAAGTTCTTCATCGCGTCGGTGAGGTAGCCTTGACTCTGCACCCATGACTGTGTGGCGTAACCGTTGAGTGCCGAGGCGGTGATATATCCACGCCCTTGCACCCATGATTGAGTTGCATAGTTCTGGTTTTGCACCCACGTCTGTGTGGCGTAACCAGCGGTGGCATGGTTACCCCATCCGTAGGCAGTGTTCCATTGCTCTTGCTGTGATGTCGTAGGCAGACTATATCCAGTAGCGAACCTTAGCGTAAGCGTGCCGCTGCCTGTAACGGGTGACCCACTTACTTCGAATCCGGTCGGTGCTGACAATCCTACACTCGTCACACTTCCTCCGCCAGTACCATTCACCCATTTCCCGAGAACGCTATTGTACACAAGGGCTTGCCCATTAGTCGGATTCGTGAGCTGTACGTCAAATAAGTCTGCTAAGGTGGTTGCACCTCCTCCTCCACCGCCGCCTGGGGAATATCCAAGCGCCGAGACGCCACCCGTCGCATAGAAACTTGCAGCGGTCTTCCCGTCTTTGTTAATCACTCTTAGCGCCGAGTTGGTGGCGTCCCATTCGAGCATGGAATCACCGATAAGGAGGTTGCCTAATACTTTAGGACCCAACAGGCTCACGGTCGTAGTCGTCACGTCACCTGTAGTTGGATCAGTAGTCGTGGTAGTGCCTACTTCTACGATGATGTTGGGATGCGCGAATGATATTGTGGTTGATGTGGTTTCTTCGCCTGTAGTGCCGTCAGTCACAGTGACAACAGTCTTGTAAGCGACACTGAACGCCTGATTAAAATATGCTTGCGACACATAAAGGCTGTCGGCTTGTCCGATGGACATGCCATCACCTGACGAGCCTCCTACTACGCCTGTGCCGCCTACGGCATCAACCATGCGCTGAATCTTTGTCCTGTTGAGTTGCATGTCTGAATGTTTAAATGGTTAGTGGTCCACTTCCTTTGAATACGATGCTTCCTTGGATAAGGTTGCCGCGAGTGGCGGTGATGCGTAATGATGTCAGGATGGCAGAACCTGATACGCTATTGCTGCCGATTGTAGCACCATTACGCTCGCCTATTGACAACGTATATGTGTTGCCAACGCTTAACAGGGTAGCGATAGTTGAGCCGCCAATGGACTTAATTGACGTGAAAGATGTCACGAGGTAATTAAACGTCACTTGCCATGATGTACGACCGGCGATGAAAGTCCGAGCCGTCTGAATCGTCGCTGTGCTTATCTCTATCGTTTCTCCATCAATGCTTAGCTCGCAGGATTTGGCACCTGCAACGATCGCTCCATTAAGCCCTACAAGTATGATGTTGCCATTCTTTGCCATGTTATATCTGAATTAGGGTTAGCATTGTTATGTCGTCTCGCCATGAATGAGCAATGGCACTGGGATAGTATGTCACAGCTCCAAGTGTCACTCGATGAGCTGGAGTTATATCGGGAATTTTGTTCGTTCTCAGATGCAAGTTCCCTTTAAGTTTAGCTATTTCGGTGTATGATGATACGCGGTCAGCCATCGCCTGCTCTGGTTGATTATCTCCACCTGGATATGCCGTGTCTGACATAGGCGTTCCGTCTGGATTGATAACGATGCCAAAACCATACCGCAACTTGTTTCCACTGGCCAGGATGATGTCAGAGTTCCATTCCCTCCATCCGTTCTTGCGGTTGGACGCTGTGTATTCCTTCATGTCCACAAGTTCGTCAGGGGTCTCGCCGCGATAGCCCTTTGATGTCCTGTAGCCGAACTCGATGCGGAAGTTAGTGATGAAGAAACTGCGAACACCATCGACTTTCGGAATATCCTCCGAACCCATGAACTTGATAAAGAGATACCCGCTCATGTTGTTGCCTATGGTCGGGATCCATTCGTTCCAGTTTCTCCCTTGGTTATATTGATAGCGAAGGATGTCGTCGTTGTTTCCGATGGCAACGGTGAACCTTGACGGGACTGTCCACGTTGCTCCGTTCCACCACACAGCGGTTTCCTCTGTCTTACCGATGCCGATAGCCATATACATCGTTTTCTTCCCGAGCCCTGTATCTGCGTCGCAGTCATTGTATTTCTCCCCATTCCTGTAGATGTCGGCACGTAGCCTTAACCCTCCGTTATGTGGCACGTTAAAGCCGGTGATCGGAGTGTCATAAGGGTCATAAAAACAATGTTCAAACAGCGTTTGCAACCGTACATAATAAAGGTTTGTGTAGTCAGAATGGATATGTATTGCAGGCGTAACCGGCAATTTAGACGTCTGCCGTTGCATACCTGCGAGGATGTTAACCATGCAAAAGCTGGCATTACCCGCGACAGCAGACCCCGACAATAGTGGAGACTTCGAACCGCCGGCGGGGAATGTAGTGACACATTTAGCGTAGGTCATGTTGCCGTCAACGCCAGTCTCAGTGTAGTTGCTCCCGTTCTCTGTAATGTATTCCTCCACACTATCGCTGAATATCTCAACCACATCCGACTGATGCTCGATGTTAGTCTTAACTGTCGAACGGCTGTAACCATGTACGCTGTAAAGCTCATTGCTTATGTCAGCAAAAATATCCTTATCACTCAGCGAGTCGATGTTGTACGGAGTCATTGATGTAGTTGTGCCGCTCGACGTCCCTCCAGCTGTTACTTCAAGGTCATGCTGGGAAAGAACAAGATATGATGTCAATGTGTCGCTTCCTACAGTGTCGAAAAAAACATTGCTGCCGCAAATCCTCATCGTCCAGCCCCAGAACCGACAAATATCTTGGAGCATAGACAACATATCGTATTTCGCTTTTATCTCATCGTCAACAATGTCGATGAAAACTTCAGGGTCTATCAATTTCAATAGCCACGCCCTTGCATAATTGCCACCTTGGAAGTAATAGTTCTGAATGCTTAGCGGAGAGGTGCCGGAGCTCGATATTCCAATAGATGCAAATGCCTCCTTGATGTAGTAGGCAAAGTTCTTCATCTCCTTTACGTCGGTCTTCACGTCTTTGTCGGCCATTGCAGTGAGGATGCAGTGGACTGTAAATTCGCGCTCCAACGGGCTCTCGTATGGATTTCCAAGATATGTGATGGATTGCAAATAGCCCATCCATTTCACGACATTGTTTGCGTCGGTGAGCGTAACGGGTCTCTGATAGTCATAGTCGGCCATGAGGCTCAGAATGTCGAAAGAGTTCCCGCTCGCATCTTTCCCGTCATCGACAATGCGAAGGAGCCCGGATTGGGTTTGTACCGGTGAGAACATATCATCATTGCTGCCCTCCTCTGTCTTGAATGGCTCTGCGCCACCCTTCAAAATGATGGGTGTGCCATTATAGCTGTCATCGTAAATGTTAACAGAGTAAACGGTTCCAGCTCTTAGACTCTTGAACGGTATAGACCAATGTATTGCCATATTATCCTTGCCAAGTTACGAGTTCACCATGCCCCGATCTCGTTAAATAACGATTCAGGACCACGAATATCTGCTCACCACTAATATATGACGGGCGTAGAGTGCCTGCTCCGCCGTGCATCTGTGAGACGAGGTTTCCTTGCTGGGCTTTATTCAGGATGATTTCACCTGCATTGACGCCTATTGAGCCGCCGTTGCCCATTATGTTGTCGCCAGAATAAGATGAGCCCTTAATCATTCCTCCTTCAGAATAGCTTGCCACTCTGTTGATCTGCGAAATCATCGTTATCATGGCCGCTGTGCTTGCCGCCGACGCAGCGATAAATGCCCAAATGTTACCCTTTGTCGTTTTATCTTCTCCCAAAGCCTGTGCGAATGAAGATGCAACGGTTCCGATTGCAGTTGCGACAATTCCAGCAACCTTTGCACCGGGGTCTTCAATTTGCTGGAGGGCTGAGCCTACGGAAGAAATGGCACCAGCGGCCTGGGACATACTGCTACGAATAGATTCAGCGTCCTTTACGACTTCGCCTGTCTTCTCAGTAGATAATGGTATTTTAATGGGCTTTATCTTGCTTCGGAGTTCTTCGCCGAATGCCTCCATCTGTTCCTGGATGTCAGCCATGCTCTCGGCATCCATCCCGAACTTCAAGGCCATCGGCTGAGCTGCTATTTTGCGCTCTGTTGATGCAATGCCGGACGTGGCGCTTTGATACTCTGCCGCAGTTGTGGCCGTCATCAGTTGATCCTTGAAGTATTTCAAAGCCCCTTGCAACTCCCTCATTGACTCAGTTGCCCCTTTTGTCTCAATATCAATCTCCTTCAGGCCTGGAATGCCGCCCTCGATGAGCTTTTCAATATCATCTTTCTTCGGGGTGGAACGGCTCAGGGTGTGCTTCTCGCGCCTTGGTGCCGTAATAGTTACTTCTGGCATTTCTACTTGTCCCGTTGCACCGTTATAGATGGGTCCGCTATATCCAGGCTTCCATACCCCCTTCTCCCAGTCGAAACCAGCTGCGCCCTTTTGTGATGGGCGCTTGATGTAGTTCCCGTTTTCATCAACGTTACTTCCTACTTCCGGCAGCGAACCTGTTATCAGGTCTTCAGCTGTCCTACTCGCTTGGTTGAGATAATTCAGAAGAGACATCAATGGACCTTCAATGACATCAAGGATTCCCAATTTCATTGAAGTCCACAACTGATTGCTGGCCTCCTCGACGGGAGCGAACTTGCGCCCGAGCTCTTCCATCTTGTTTTGAAGGTCAACATTGGCTCGTGCAGCTCTATCTGCTGCCGTCTCAATATAGTCCCCCGCCTGAGACATCTGCTCGCGGATGATGGCGCCGACGGCCTTTGTCATGTCGCCAGTATCCTTCATCTTTTCCTTAATATCGGCTGCACTTAGCCCGAGGTTGTCGAGAATCATCAACGACTTGCGGCCGAGTCCAGTCACGATAGAGTCAACCATGTAGTCAATAGACTGGCCGGTGTCCTTTGCCTTCTGCTGGGCGAATGCGAGCATTGTACCAAGTTCTTCGACGGGCAACTTGAAATCATCGAATTTCACGGCTGCTTTCATCAGTTCAAGGTCGGTCACGGTCCCGTGCGTCGCCTCGCGCAGCCCTTGCAGAATATCGCCACGTCCAAGTCGCTCGAATGCAATGCGAATGCCCTCACCCTGTTTGGCGAGTTCTACGCCATCGTGAATCATTTCCACCATCTCGCTCCCGAGGTTAGATACAGCCTCGGCGGCCTTTGTCATCATGTTGCCTCCGAACACCTCCAACATGCCAGACATCTTATCGCCCACGCCGCTGAAAAGATCGCCACCGCCTTTCATCTCAGGCATCTTCACCGTGCCTATTTCTCGGTTCAATCCTTCCAGTTCATTCTTGGCTTCAATCGTGCGCTGCTTCAACTGTGCCATCGATTCAGACAGAGCCTTGCCGACATCGCTGCTCTTGACTTCATCAGACATATTCTTGTATTGCAGCGAAAGCTCTATGAATGCGCTGCTCATCTCGCTGATACGCCCGCGAGCCGTCTTGCACTGTGCCTCCATCTTACCGATGCCACGTACATAATCCACCACAGATTTGTCAACCTGTGTAAACGACTTGTCGGCACCTTTAAGAGCTTGCTCCAGGTGCTGCATCCCTTGCTGAGCTTGTTTCAGACTGGCATTATATTCTTTGTCGTCGACTTTGAGTTTAAGGACTGATGTTCCTGTCATACGTTAAGATTTAAAAAGTTTGCCAAATTCCTCATCTACCATCTTTGATAGGTTCTTTACAGCTCTCTGCATAGATGGGTTTCCGAGTGTGTTCATGAAGTTGCGCGGTGCAATGCTGCCGCGATAGTAGTCGCCCTCCTCTTGAAGTTTGAAGAATGTTTTATTATTGCCGCGCTTATCCCATTTGCCGTTTCTGCCGTTTGCATAGCGGGGATGTGTTCCGCTGTTGATGAAGCGAAGTACAAAGCTACGCTGGTCGGGCCCATAGTGCAGAATATCATCAGTGCGCCGGCTCCGCAGCATCCTGTTCCCTCCGCGCTGACCTTGGCGAAGTTTGCGGGGTGCCTCGTAACTGTTTCTGTTGCCAGATGCCTTGCCATCCATAATGCTGACCACACCACCGAGATATTTTGATGCAATGTAACGCTTCACGGCTCCGCGCGTTCCGCGAGGGTCACCGTTGGCAAACTTCAACCTACCAGCGATGTCGTTGCGGACACGCTTCAACTCTTGGAAGATGAGCTCACGCAACCGTTTGCCCATCTCCGAATCAACCGACATGCAAGCCTGCAATGCGTGTTTTTGATTCTCAAAAATCTGATTGTCTATTTCAATGCCTATAGCCATACGAAAAATGCCCGATTAGCTGTTACACTAATCGGGCATTTCCGCGTCTTGGGGTTACTTTATATAAACCTCCACCTATATCCTGCTGCATGGATTGTCTTCCCTCTGCAACAGTTACTAATACATGTTACAGTCACGTTCATTACTTTTGCAGCATCTGTGACAGTGCTAAACCTTGCTATTTCATTTCCGTTATCATCATATTGCGCAACACGTCTTGTCGATCCTTTATTTTCTTTTGTAACTTTATTCCAATACTCTTTCGTGTGCGGTTCCTGACTAAAAAGGGATCCGTGTGTATATCCTCTTTTGCTCTCATAGATGGCATGAACGATGGTGAATCCAAGTTCTTGTTCTGCCTGATGTCCGCATTTGAATTTCTTGATAAGATTTCCATCAAGGTCATATTGATACACGGGCTTTCTCTTCCATGCCACCACGTCGCTATAATTCAGATTATACTGGTAGGTACACCACTCAAGATTCTCGGCTCGGTTGTCTGTCTTGATTTCATTTATATGATTGACAACCAATCCTTCCTTGTAACCAGGAACAAAGTGCAAGGCTACAAGCCTATGCACCTCATAGTGCTTGTAATTTCTTCTCCCGTCGCTAAATGATATGCGTAAATATCCGCGCCCTTTATTGGGCGATGGTTTGAGCATCATACCTTTCACAAAGTGCGGACGATCATTAAGCGTCCATCGGTCAAGACTACGCATCCTTCCCATATTGCTCACTTGGTAGCGACCTTCGAAGCCTTTTACGTCTTTCCAAACTTCTCCCATACGCTCATACGATTGCGGGATTCCCTTCATGTCTCAGTCCTCCTCTTGGTTTTCAAGTTTGGCGAAATCCGACAAGTCCTGAAGATTGATGAGCAGGCTCTGAATGGTTGAGAAGAAAACGGCGATTCCCTCCATGCTCTGATTGTGTCCGGCAGAGTTGGCGATGTCCATCAGTTGCATGATGATGGTCTGGGCAATGGCCATTTCGGTCATCATCTCTTCGTAACTGTACTCTACACCGAGAAAGTCGATAACTTTCTTCACTGCTTCCTCCTTTTTGGCAAGGTGTTCCTTCACTTTCTTGTAATTCATAACACGTTTAATTTTGAACAATAAAAATAGCAGCACTACGCGCTGTTCAGGCTTAAACGAGGTAAGACCTTGGGGTGGTTATCCCATATCCCACGCGGTGCTGCTTTAGCATTATTTCCTTAAAGTCTGTGGCATAAAAAATGCCGCCTTGTCGGGGCGACTTCTTACGCCCTCGTTTAATTTGAACGGTGCAAAGATAGAAAGTTTCCCGTAAAGTTGTATCACTTCACGGGAAATTTTAAGTTCTTTTAAGGATTATCCTTTCAGTCCTCTCCGCGGTCGCTGCCACAATAGGACTGCAAATTCCGCAATAATACCCCGCAATCGCTGCGGGGTATTACCATTTAACTAACAAACTAATGAAAAACCATAAATGACCAAAAAGAAAAGATTTTGCGATTTTTGATATATTCCATGTCTGTCTCATGGGCGTATGCCTCCCGCTCGAAGGCGACACTGCGGTAGGCACGCTTCCATAGCGGTCGATGCCGCCCGTCGGCATGGCTGGCGCGCAGCGGGTCGAAGGTGCAGCGCACGAGCTCGACGATGAACATCAGCCCGTAGAGCAGATAGAAGAAGACGACGGCCAGCTCCTTCTGCTGTTCCCAGTGTATTGCCTCATGCGTGATGAGCGTCGTGGTGACCTTGTTGATGTCCTTGACGAATATCCACGGCCCGATGCACATGGCGGAGAACGAGCCGAAGGGGATGATATGGTTCTTGACGATCTTCATGATGTGATGGGGCCAACGTCAATGCTTAGTCTGCCCGTGTCGCTCATACTACCATACTCGACGTCAGGGATGGAACTTTGCTGCCCGTTCTTCGAGATGAAGAGCTGGACGCGCCATATCGTCCCTCCGTAGATGGTCTCGACTCCGTGGCGGTTGGCAAAGAGATTATAGATGGCCAGGTAGCACGTCTGCTGACCTGACGTTGCTGAGGTGATGTACACCGTTTCCGTGCTGCCCCAGTCGTAGGCATCGACTTCGGCATTCTTTAGCACGAAGCGTGTGTCCGAACTTGTCAGCTCGTAGTTAACGACTTGCATCTGACCACGCGAATCGCGGAACTGCCCGGACATAACGACCGTGATGGCGGCATTCGTGAGCGTGTAGGATGACGTGCGGGCAAGGTCGAGCTTCATGTAGATGCGGTTCATGATTGCAGTGCCTCCAAGCGTTGGAAGTGCGCTGAATGGGTTCGTGTACCATGACATGCTCGTGCCGTAGTTGATCTTCATGGCGAACTCAGACGCGCGATAGGTGCCGGAGTCAATGAACCACGAATTATATATTTTGCGCTTCGGGAACGACGGGATGGGCGTGTTCGGGCGGTCGCCAGTAGATTGCATCAGCGGCACATAATAGGTGATGCTGTTGATGCGGATGGCCACACAATAGATGGCGATGATGGTAGCGCCGAGCAGCTGCGAGTCGTGGAGATTGAGGCTGATCTCCTTGAAGTAGGCATCGGAATGGGTGACCGTGCGGCTGGGACTGACCACCGTGAACGAAGTGCCGCTGAGCTTGCCCGTGATGAGCGCGAAGTTGGCAGCGTCGCCAATCGTCTCGAAGAGGTCATTGAACGACAGCTCGCTGTTGATGGTGTCGCTCACAGCTTGGCTCATGATGGAGCACTTTACGCTCTGTATGGCGGGATCATCATAGAGCACACGCGACGTGCCCGTTTCGGTTCCGTAGTCCGGGATGACATTGTACTGTGCGTTGTGCTTGTAGTATCTGTAATCGGGCAGACGGTATGGCTCAGCCGTGCCACCAGCGGGAGGAATGTAGCCGAAGTTATTGGCGAGCGGGCTGGCATCGCCCGTGTGATAGGCATTGCCAACGGGGTTGAAAGCACCGAGCACGTCGATGGCGGCGGAAAAGCCGAGGAACTTGATGCCGCACGACGTAATCCATACCGCATTGGCGGTGGTGGTGTAGTTGCCGATCACGAGACCTGGCGAGACGATGGAATAGGACGGATGCCCTTGCCACCACCACAGCTGACGGTTGTAAGCGGTGACCTTCTGTGTGCGGTCGGGCTCAATAAACGGGAACGGCACGGGCTTCATCTTCGACCATCGGTTGATGTTCACGTGGCGGCACAGTCGGCCAAGGTCGTTCTCGCTCGTTGAGAGCGCGCGCTGCACGTCGTAGATACTGACGGGCGCGGTGATGATATTGTCGGAGTAGGGCATAGGTCAGTCTTTTTTGTCGGCGCAAGTGATGGAGCCGTCCACGAACAGGCTCCCGTAGAGATGATAGATGCCCGTCGCGTCGTCATAGACGAACGAGTTGATGACGGTCTGTTTCTCCTCCTCTTCCGTGGGCAGGTCGTGGAGGCTGTTGCTGACACGGTAGGCGAAGACGATGCCGGCGAAGGCGACGGCAAGCGCCGCGATGGCGATGATGAGTGCGATGATGGTCATAGCTGTATGTGTTATCGTTATTCCGCAAATCGGTTAGCTTCCCAGACTCGACGGGTGACGAGCCCTCCGAGCTTCTTGCCGCCTGCATTCACCCAGCGCAAGAACTCTTCCTGACACATCCATGTCGCCTTGCCCGCCTCGATGTATTTCTTCAGCGTGGACTTGGCGAAGTTGGCCGTGCCGCAATTATACATGAAATCCACCACGGCATCGAAGCGCCCCTGCGTGCTCACGTTGCGCACCTTGGAGGCCGCTGCTTCGAACTTGGCGAGGTCTTCGCGTAGGAACTGCTCGGCCTGGTACAGTGTAATCCGGTCGCCCGGCTTAACGCCTGCCGTATGCCCGTAGCCAATAGTCCATACACCAACACCGTCCTGATAGGCATTCAGCCGGCAGGACTCAAATTTCTTCAGTCGCTCGATAAGCGTGCTACTGCTTCTCATGGTCTTCCTCCTTTCCGTATGGTGTTATTGGTTGGTCCTTCTTGCGGCGCGACGGCTTGTCACTTCCCACGATGTCCGAGAGCTGAACGAGGACGCGATCGAGACAGCCCTCGCGGCCGCAAAGCATAGGGCGCAGACACTCCAACTGACGACCATTGCGGGCGATGTCACGTTTCATCGTCGCACGTTCTTCCTCCGACGTGTGCCTGAACTCTCGGAACTCATTGCCAAGTTTGTCCAGCCGGTCGCGGAACTCGATGTACCCTTGCTTGTAATGGTCGCGGTCTTCGCGCAGCTCAGCAATCAGACGGTGGTTATCCTCCACCTCCTTCTGTTTGTCTTCCAGCATTTGCTGGTAGGTGTCCTGCACTTTCTGTGCCATGTCCACCTCGGCCGATTGGGCCTCCGCCTCCTTCTCCTTGGCTTCTGCCTTAGCCCTCGCCCGCTGCCATCTCCATGTGAAGAACCCTCCGGCGCCGCCACCGATGAGGAGCGTTGCGATGTTGATGAGTGTGTCGATTGATATTTCCATTTGACTAATTATATATATCAATCGCACACTTCCATGCTTTGGGGTTACTATGCAAAAAAGAGCCGACACCAAAATGCCGGCTCTTGCAATAGGTGATGAAGGATGGTGGTCAGATGTTCTCGGCGAACTCGTTGTAAGCACGGAACTCCGCGAAGTCCGGGTAGTCGTAGAGGTTCATGGTTTTGAGAACCTTTGCGAGTGCTTTGCGCAGAATCTTCTTCTCGTCGCCGAAGGGGTGCTCGGCGTTGATGACATCGTTCTTGACCTTGTGAGGGTCGCGGGCATCGGCGACCTTGTACACGTCATAGACGTATTCGGTGCGTTCGCTGCCTGTCTCTGGGTCGGTGACCTGCTCTGTGCGCTCGTTGGTATAGACCTCGCCGCTGTTGTCGCCCGTGAGGCGATGCAAGCCGAGTGCCTGCGGTTCTGTAAATCTTGCTTCGTACATATTATATATTATTTAGGGATGTTGTATTGTCGTCGGATCATCTCTTCCTCCTCGGAATCTGAATAGACGGTGCCGTCATAGTAGAATCCGCTCCAGTCGTGGACGATGGTCATATCACGAAGTGGTATGTCGGCGCTGCTCTTCGTGTCGAGCCACTTGCAGATTTTCTGCGCGCCGGTGGAATAAACGATAAGGCCGAGACCTGCGGCGACGGCTTGGATGTGGTAATAGGCTTCGCAGTCCTTGTGGTTTGAGCTGCGACGCTGGAAGTCAACGATGGTGTGGGGGATGCCCTCCATCGTCTCAATCTTCATGGGTCGCCCAGCGAACGGGCGACGAATCTTCTGTGTCATAGTTTTGTTATCTTGATATTGTACTCGTTTCTTCAGTTCCTTGGTGTCAGCCACTTCGATGATGCCCTTGTACGAGCCCATGCTGCGCTCAC
>Ga0247609_10004835_pt1 | contig 13343 bp, 11 predicted proteins | sample 172DNAGHGlowgp2_FD_193487 | JGI IMG/M metagenome (GOLD analysis project Ga0247609, IMG submission 193487) | Sheep rumen microbial communities from Palmerston North, Manawatu-Wanganui, New Zealand - 1728 DNA GHGlow gp2 | ecosystem: Host-associated > Mammals > Digestive system > Stomach > Rumen ...
CGATGTCATCAGGATCTTCATCATCAACAGTCTCCATCAATTCATCATAAGACTTCTGAGTAAATGGAACTCTGCCCTCGTCATATTCAATGAAATCCTGAGGATCAGATTGAAGTTTATATGGTTTTAATGTCCCCTGATATGGAACTATCGGGGCATATGCTGTCATGACAGATTCCTCACTGGATTCTACAATAACTGATTCAGAAGCAATTCTGAGAAGATCTGCCATAGTTTGTACTTCTGCACCTTGTGGCCCTCTGAGTTCATCAACTTTATTAACAAACTCTTCATATTCTTTATTAACTACTTTAATATAGTTAACATTCTTATTTTTATTGAGAACCTCATCTTTGAGTTTCTCTTTTACTTTGTCTACCTGCTGAATCTTCCAATGAGTATTCTCTCTTCCATGACCATTCGCAGCCTCTTTGATTTCTATCTCCAAATTAATACTTGGAATAAAGAAATCTGGAATGTAGAAGTGTTCTTTGCCTTCATATTGATATTTGTATATATTCGGAGAAGGAGCCATTAAGTCATTGGAATCCCAATTTAAGATCTGATCAAGTGTAATAAGAAAGTCATGCTCATATGAACCAACATAACTAAATTCAGCACCAGACTTAAATTTATATACGCCGGAAATTTTTCTATTAGAAAGCATCTTCTTTTGTACATCTGGATCATTTAATAAATGCTCCTTGCCATATTTTTTAACCATGTTTTCTTTTGCCTTCTTAGCAGCCTTTTCTTTACAAGACTTTTTAGAGCAAAAACGGTTATATTTTAGTGTGTTTTCATTCCACTCAGTAGGTTCCTTGCAAACTACACATCTTGGACGTTGTGTAGTAGGAAGTTTTGAAATTACATGATAACAATACTGAGCAGTAGTGAAACCCTCTGGAATTTCTGATTGATGAAGTTTTTCTACATGATCACACCATCCAGTAAGAGTTTTAAATTTCATACTGCAGTGTGGACATTTGTAAATACTAACTTTTCTCAAATCATTTTCACTCCTTTCTATTTTAATTAAAACACTTAAAAGATTGTAAAAACTAAACTCAGATTATATAGATTTAACAAAAAAATAATAACATGAGAACGAATATTTCCGTAATTCGTTTTCATTCCATGTTATTGCGGGTTTCTTTCTTCTACGTAATGTTTCATTCCCGCATCTCCTTTAAGAAAGACGCTACACAGCTTGTCCCTGTGTAGCGTCGTTTTTATTATCATGATTCAGCTTCTGGATATAAATCCTTCATGATATATGGTATTTCTTCTTCAAGTAAATAGTTTATGTAATCCTGCATTTCTTCAGTTGCGTAGAAATTAGACATATCCCTTTCTTCGTCATTCTTATATCTTCCAGCTATAAGTTTCTGATACGGATACATGTAATATCCTCGTCTAAATCTACCATCTACATGAGTATGCCTTCCTCTCCGAAAATGATATTTTGAGATATCAAATACTCTTCGTAATATACATGCAAATGAAAGATAGTAATCAACAAAATCCGAGGCAGATTTCAAATGCAATTTTGGGTATATATCTTTAGGATATTCTTCATTTGGAAGATTTTTCATTAGATATCTCCTGTATTCACAATAAAAATCCCAGGTGTAATAATATTTTCCAAAAATCCATTTATATTCCGATATGAATTTGCTAATCCACTTATACATATAATTCGTTTTATGCTCACATACAACCAACATACGTAATGTGTAATATGTCATAAAATCGCCTTCAAGATATGCTTTATATATTTGCAAATATAAATCCATAGTCTTAAGCTTATTAAAAGCTTCCATATCCTCTTCACTATTTGGATCCAATTGCTGTTTTATCTGACATATTGCATCATGTATAAGCATTATTTTTGAAATCAGATCACTAATCTCTTCGGCTTTTTCATTCGTCATAAAAATCTTTCCTCCCTTCTTTTTGATATTTCATTTGTAATGCATCTCCTTTCTATTTTCGGGATAAATGGATAAAAAAGTGGTTACCCTCCTACGGTAACCACTTTTAATCCCCCCCGGATTAATTATTAATGAAGCCTCGCTTTATCAGCAATTCTTCAATTAATTTCTTTGTTTTACCAACGTCCTCTGGAGTATCTTGAGGGAAATGCTCCTTTTGAACGTCTTCATCAGATATTGATAATAGGCCTTTAAGTTCCAAGTAATTCATATTTCTTAATTCGCTAATCGCACTATACGACAAACACACTTCGTCAGAGATTTGGTTTGCTTCGCGAGGAAGAATCTTCAAGTTCATTTGCTCATCCAAATCGAATGACTTGAATTCACGCAACTCAGGAACCAAACCCAAATCCTTAAATGAAGTATTGTCTTTGTATTTAAGTACGAGTCCTTTTATATGGGTAGATATACCCTCCCCGTCAACTCTTACTTTTTGATATTTCGGATTTGTTGTAATTTCCTCTAAAATTAATTGAAGGAATCTATCAATCTTTGGACGTGGGAAATAAAAATAGTTTCCGAGACGCGAGTAAAGCGTGAATAGACGTCCGATTGAAACATCCGCATTATGCTTTTGAATCGTGCACTTATTCAGGAATTCTCTTATAGTTATAAAATTGCATGTTTCACGCAGTTCTTTGAAACATTGCTTTTCAGGCTTTTCAGTCCTACAAGCAGATGATGTTATGATGTCCGGTTTTGAGCATAATGTCATATACTTTGTATAATCTTCCGGAGGAATTATAATTTTTTGAGGAATTACAATTTCTGAATTTTTCTCCTCCTCTTCATCAACGTCGTCTCCTAATAACATCTTTTTTCTAGAAGCTCTGTATTTCTTGGCTTCTTTATTTACAAGGAGCCACATCAGAATTTTCTCATGATCCGTTTCATTCCAAAGAGGAACACTATTTGGATTGAAACGACCTGAAATAATATCGTTAAATATTGCAAGAATTTCGTCTCTGTCTTGCTCATGCTTTGGGAGAAATGCAAACTTAAAATCCGCAATGCTGTCATAGCTTAAATTTTCAAATTTATGTACAGCTACATTGGCGACGTGCGGATCATTCAACATTTTGTATCCCGGATAATCCAATTGCCTGGATAGTGGAGCCGCTATAAAACGGTCACCGTAGATTTTTTTAATTACAATATAAGGTCTATTTTTTTCAGGCGTTAGTTCTCCGCCTTTAATGATGACCTGCTGACCCTCTATAAGATTAACTTTAGGATCATATTTTGTAGTTATTGCCATACTGATCACTCCCTTCTTTATTATTGTATTAAGTATGGTTTTAACTCCTTAATATAATATATCTTTAATTATACATTTCAAATAAAATATCCCTATGGTCAATTGACCATAGGGATGCATTTTTATTCAGCCGATTCAGTTCTTTCAACTGACTCATCTTTGCTCGGATCTAATTCTTCTGTGCAAACTTCGGTAACTTCACTTACTGCATGAAGTGTTGACTCATCTTCTTCGTTTTCGGGCTCGCCTTCGATAACATCAGGTTCGTAAGGCTTGGAACGATCAATTCGTTCAGATATACGAACTGTAGGATTCATAAGCTTTCTTGCGATGTACCAAGGGATTTCATCAAAGCCGTCGAAAGGTTCTTTCTTCCACTGAATGTTTAAGAAGATTTCACCGGTTTCATCTGTTTCTACGAAGCCTTTAAACGAATTATACTTCGCAAGGCATGCAAAAGTTGACTTCTCACCGTTCTCGTTTTCTTTTTCGATAAAATCTCTGACCTTCAAGATGTTGCAGATGATTTCTCTGCCCTCTTCTGTCTTACGTGTAAAATAATCGATAATGATATTTTTAGGATGAACGGGAATTACTGATGTAATGTTGAACTCATTAGCCTCAGTAAGTTCATTGACAAAGATTGCCGGTTTCGGCGAAGCTTCGTTAAGCGCTACAAGTCTGCCGTCTGTTACTTCATCAGATACGATCACCGTATGTTCCGTGGTGCAGAGCTTTCCAGATTTGCTTGCATCCAATTCAAGAATGAACTGATACTTCTTGTTATCTGCGTTTTCTGCGCCGACACCCAAATTCGGGTCTTTAGCTGAAATAATCGGACGGACAAAAATAGGTCTGCGCTTTTTTACAAAAGGCTTTTTCTCGTCACGATTGTTGTTGAAAGGTTTACGATCTTTCTTGAACGTGTTTTCAACGCCGCCATCATCGGACTTGGTAAACTTACGTTTGTTATTAAACTTGGGATTATCATTCTTGTAGGATCCACCTTTTTTGCCGCCAGTGGTTTCCTCAATGAAAATCTTGTCCAGCTCTTCAAAGCCCTTCATGACACGTCTTGCGTTGTTGTTTTTACGAGTACTTTTGTTTTTATTTTTCTTACCCATAACTTTTAGCTCCTTTTTATATTAAATTTAATTAAATAGAAGTTAAGTTACGGATTTTAAATAAATCAGTGTCTGCCCACAAAATTCATGATTCTACAAAGAATTGCGGCCATCTGTTCTCTAGTCACATAACCCGTGGGATTGAAATTACCTTTTTCATCGCCAATAAGAAGACCAGCTTTTGCACACTTGTCGATATATTCTTTGCTCCATCTGTTATTTTCTACATCTTTGAAGTTTGTAGCAACATCATCTGCGTTTACAGCAGTATAGAGAGCTGTAATACAGGGATGGCCGACTTTAATATAGCAGTAACCATTCTTTGCCCATTCAGGACCCCAGCTATTCTGTACGATATAGTAAGTCGTGCCGTTGATAACAACATAACCAACTATGAGCATCGCATGTGATCCGCAAAGGTTTCCAGAAATAGAAGGAACTATACCGTCAGCACCTGTCTTGTAAAATGAATCGTAAATGTTACAGATGATTATTACAGGAGTCTTATTTGTTACAAGAGATATCTTAACGTTATTAGCGGAAGTTATCTTTGCAAAAGTGGAAAGCCTGTACTTCGTTGCAATTTTTACGCACTCAGCTTTTCTCTGTTCGTAAACAGATTTACCCTGCGTGATCTCGAGATCTTCAGGATAATATTCCAAAGGAACCATACCAACTTTTTTCGCAGTTGTAAGAGCTTCATTTGGATACATACCCTCGCCTGTAAACTGTCCAGATAGTCGATGGTTATAAATAAAACCTGTGCTGAAAGGTGTATAATAACCTTTCTCATTTCTTTCTGTAATCTCAAAGAATTCAGCAAGAGAATGTGCAACACAAGAATTTACAGCCTGCTGATTCTTAATAGGTATTCTTGGTAATTCAAACGATGCTGGAAGTGTTGTAGCACCGGAGGCTTCTTCTCCATTAAGCGAAGATAATGTTCCAGACACAACATAATCATTCAGATCTTCCTTATAAATCGCACCGAGACCATAGGTTCTGTAATCTATAGGATTAAAATCACTCATAAAATTACCTCCTTTTTAATTAAAGTTATCTGAATGTAGAAAAAAAGAAAAACCCGCATAAGCGGGTTTTCATTATTTGGATATTACGAAGCGCGGTGATTCCGTGATGTTGCAGTCATCATTGTCATATAAAACGAAAGACGAGTATTGATTTGATGTAATTCGTAAAAGCACATCAAACAACGCAACCAACTCCACACATGCTTCTCCGTTCACTTCTATAGAAACCGTTGTAAAACGATCATATAATCGACTCGCAATATCACTAAAAGGATCGTCGGTAAGTAATATTTCAGCCACGTCCTCGATTTCGCTCCCGTCTTCACGCTCTAATAAATAGGACGCGATGTCTTCGTATAACGGGATTTTCGTATTGCACGAAGCTTTTATAGCCGTTTTTCTGTCAATGTCATTTTTAAATTTAATATTATACGACACATAATCAGTTCTACGTTTTTTTAAGTCTGTTATATTTACTATCATATCTTTAGCGCCTCCTTAAACGCCCGCCTTGGCTCATAAATATTATCAGTATTTTAGATAAAGGATTATGTATAGTATGAACCGTTGATCCAAGGACTTTATTATATACGATTCATTCCTTATATCTGTTATTATGATATATTCTTGATAGAGGAGGAAAAACGGGTGAAAAAGAAATCCGCTTTCACGGATTTCTCTTCACTTTGTGATAAAATACATTATGGAATCTTCATCATTATAAATGATAGCACTGTGAACTTCGGGCGCCGTTAATTTCAGGAATACACCTTTAAGAGTATATTTGCCTATTTCAGTGGTGTTATCCGTATTAATCAATAAAGTTTTAAACGGCTTACAATCTTCTATTTTTTCTTCGAGTTTATTTTCAAATTCCACATTACTGCCTGACATATGAAAGAATGATAAACTACAAAAATTCTTGTTTAAAAACGTATTTAAATGCATACCATGATAATTTGATAATGTGTCTAAAAATGTATTTAGATCTATACCATAATAATGTGATAATGCATTAACGATATTTGAAAAATCGGTATCCGTTTTTTCAGGTATATCAATACCCATCATGCTAAAATTTGTATTTATAAAGTAAGTAACATTTTTCATCTCATTTTTCATAAGATCAACTATTTTTATTTTATGCATTTATTTTCACCTCCCTTTCTGAGTTTATAATATATACTCAATAGTGCATTTTAAAAATAAAAAAGAAAAACCCTCCCTTCATAACGAGATAGAAAGGAGTACTCTCATTACAATGGAGGGCTTTCTTTTTACGCGTATCCTCACAGAATATAGTAGGATTCTGTCTCTGAATTCTATTATATTCTTCCAGTGTATAATATATTTTTGATTTCATATCTTACAAGAAAAAATGAGGTTACGCTTTTACACGTAACCTCGAGTAATCAACGCTCTTTATCCCAGAAGAATAGTAAAGCATGTATAAATGAAAGAATGATAATTAGAAAGTATGATTCCGGCGTCATAGCCCAATTTCTAATAAGATATGTATATATAAAATACACACCAAACATTGTGAATGAATTAAGTAGTAATGTCACCCATTGTGGATTAATGATCCAATGTCTAGTACACAATTCTTCATTATACATTGTGCTTATAGACGCTTTATTTAAGTTTCCCACAATGAGTACAAAGAATTCAAGTACTATCCATCTAATAACCTTTCCTATTCCAATCATTAAAAGCTGCATATATACCTCCACCTCCTTTACATAATATTTGCCTGAACCTGTTTTATCCATTCAGTGTTGTCCTCTACAGTTCCTGGAACATTAGGATTGGTTGAAAAACTCAAATGGTTATACTGAAAAATATTTCCTTCAAACATGAGGATGCCTGTCGTCCATGATAATAATGGTGCCATGAATCTACCTATAAATCTAAAATTAGGATAGCGAATGGCTGGGATTGCGCTATCGTTTTCATCATAAATTGCAATATCCAATACTTCTGGTACTCTATTCAAAAGCCACTTTAATATGACCGAAATCGATACCGTGTATCGTTCACCATTCGTTTTATAAAATGAATCATCTATGTGACGTCGTAGACAAGGCAAAATGTTACGACAAGCTGCAGACAAGCATAATGAAACGAAATAAGAATCGGTTAATAAGAATTCATCATCATTCGTTGAAGTTGACAATAACATCATTACTCCATATATTTCGGAATAATCTGTAAATCTAAAATAAGTGAGTGAAGCATTATCATGAATGAAATTATTAGTCTTGAGATGCTTTTCTTTACCTATAAAATTACGATTAACTTCATATATAGTCGTACCATTTTTGTCGATAAAACTGAATGAACTAATCGGAGATTCTTGATTAAATATATGCTGAAGTATATACTGCTTTAATAAAATTAAATCTAATGGGCCATGGAAAATCTTAATTCTTATAGCATCATCATTTTCAATTCCGTTATATTCATATGAATAATGGAACTTAATTTCAGATGCTTCTTGTAAAGCCGTATGAATTATCGTTTGTATTTTAGAAATTTCCTGATTTTCATTTTCAGCGTCGTAATTTTTATAAAAGATTTTAAGATTATTATCTTCCAGTGAAGTCCCTTCTACAAATTCAGATAATTCCATATTTGTAAATATACCACCCCAAATATACGCTTGCTTAGATTCTTTCTTATTCATTTCTGCTGTAGCATACACTTCTTTGGTTTCAAGTTCCTTACGTATAAAAGACTTAAATTCTTGAAAAGACTTAAAAGGAACATTTTTTCCATCGGGATATACTTTTTTTATTTCCTTTGTCTCGGAATCTCTTTTTATACTTAAATTTCTAAAAATTAATTTAGAGATAGTAACCCCAACTACACGTGCATCCGCAATGTCTTCGTTTTTTTCTTCTCGATGATTCATAAATAAAAGACGTGAAATTGGAATGCCTTCATATATACGATGTAGGAAATCATCCGAACATCTAGCGGCAGAATACCTCCATTTCTTGATAGCCTTCGCACTTTGCCGTATCCAAATATTAAATTTTGGGTAATAGCTTGTGGCTTTTTGCCCTTCGCAAAATTTTACTGTAGTTTGAATTTTTACAGACAATATAACCACTCCTTTCTTCTATTTAATGCATAGATACATTATTATAGTTACGTGAAAATAATATATACTCGACCATTGTTTTTAAAATAAATAGGGCTACGGAAAAACCGTAGCCTTTATTTTTTATCTATCAACTTTAGCAATTAGTTGCATATTATTATCAAAAAATTGTATGCTGATGATACCTGTCTCATTTTTTAAGAGTCCATACATGATTTTTGCAACTTGAATAGATGTAATATCTGAAAGATCTAAATACTTCATGCTGATTCTTACAGAATTATACAATCCAAAATTGGATATAGCATCAAATGCAAAATATGCAGTATCTGGCTGAAAAAAATTGATAAAGCTTTTAATAATCGATTCATAAAGACCCTCAGCAGTAGATGAACTATCACTACACAATTCATACATACTACGAATCTCGTAGCCGCAATAATTTACAATCATATTACCATCATCGTTATTTCCGTCATGGCGCTTATATGTAAAATTGAAATCGCGAGATTCATTGATGAGATCGCGGAGATCATCATTGCTAATATATGCATATGTGTAATTATTGAAAAAATCCGGGTTTTGGGTATATCTATGAAGTGCACGTACATTAACGGGCTTTACAGATTTTTCCCACCTGTCTTTTTGCGAGTTCCGAACAACGAGATGTGCCAATTCATCATTTTCTTTATCAAAAATTACCATATTCTTAACTGTACATGGAACCCATGCAGGAATTACACATGGTGGCTCTGCCTTTCCATCTATCGATTTACTGGGTTTAACGTCAATAGATGTATCTGCATTAAAAACCCAAATCTTATCATTAGTTAAAATTTTATCTAAAATTGTTTGATTTATCGAGAGTACTGGGAAGTTTCTTTCGATAGATGTAACCTTTTTAATTTCATAAAAAATCATAAATAAAAGCCCCTCCCTTAATTGATTACTTCCTTGAAATAATTACGATCCACAAAGGGGATTGCTTTGATTACTTCGTCGGCAACTTTTTCGCAAAGTTCTTTTACTTCTGGGTTTGCACTGCCGTTTGCGTTACGCTCTTTGTATACATGACACCATTCGCAAAGATTTATCTTAAAGATAAAATTAGATGGAATGGAAAGCATGTATAAACCACGAAGGACATCTTTATTTTCAACGTCCTGCTGTCGTACGTAGCCATTTACAACTCTTACCCATTTAGTTCCGTAACCATCTGTAAATTGCTCGGGAAGTTCGATCTTAAGCGAATCGATTACTTCGTCCGTAGTTTTTATCTTGCCGTTATAATAGTTAGACTTTTCATTACCAAATTTAGCAAGTCTTGTGGATGAGCGAATGATACGATTATCAAACCGCTTTGCATGAGCATCCCAATCATCCTGACCTGCTCTATGCAGTCCTTCAACCGTAAATGAAAAATCGATGTAACGAAGCAGCGTTATATGCTTCTTCGCTATTTTGAAAAGTATCTCAAGGTTCTTAATAGTTTCAATATCTAACTCCGTCCTTGATCCTTCTTTGGGAATAACAATTCTTCCCTTATCATCGAGTAACTTGGCAAGGGCGATGCGCCTCTCATCATCAAGATCTGGCGTCCATGTTCGTTTTGACATGAGTAATGCGACCATAGCGTCATCAATGCCAGTTACGCTATTAAAATAAACTTTCATGTTATATTCCTCCTCAAAATGTTTTTACAGTTCTGTGGAAGAAAAAATAAAAAAGAAAAACCCAGCAACTCCTGTTGCTGGGTTCTCCATTGTTTTGCCGATATGGTGCCCTTCCATTATCGACAGTTCAAAAGATTAGGCACAGTATGAAAACATATTTCGAACATCACCAATGAGTATGAATCTTCTTTGCTTATGTCAACTAACCACAAGATCACTATCGCCGATGATTTGATTAATGTCTCTCATGTACCGTTATTATTATATATATTTAAAAATAAAATTAAAATATTTTTATATGAATCTCATAAAGTCTTTTACGCTTCTTCGGATATCTGATTCCAAGGGTATAAATGCGTATTCATCGTCTTTTCGAATACCAAATAAAGTTCCCATGTCAGAGATGCCCGCTGACTCCATTGCATATGAACTATCACCAATAGCAGTTTTTACATTTTCGGAATTAGCCATAATGAAATTATAGCATTCCATAGCAACCTGCATATCCTTTGGGCTCTTGATGATATTCTTAACAGGAACATTGATATCCTGATATGCTTCTTTATGAGATGGAAGTATAACTCGGTCGAATGTTATTATACGACCAACGCCTGTCTGATCGATAGTTCCATCAGGATTTCGTCTCTGAGGAATGATTGCTCTATTAGAGAATGAAGGTATCATTCCCTGAAGTATATGACGCATGAATCGTGCACCGGGGCCGTTGATATCATCAACTGTTTCTATTTCACCATTAAGAACTGTGTCACCTTCAGTAAACCAAACTTTCTTTATGAGATGAGAAATGTTATTTGGGTCGATTGTTGATATTCTCTCCATAGTGACTTCGCCTGAAGCAGGTACTGGATGACCATTCTCACCCGGAACTCCACCTTTAGAAAGTAATTCGATCCATTCGGGAGACGATACGCCCGATTTAACCATTTTAGGTATCCACTTTCTTCTGTTTCGGTTTCGTTCTTCTTTAAATGCCTGAAGGCAAGCATTGAATCTTACGAAGTTAAGATTATTCTTCTGCTTAACTTCGATAATATCAATTTTATTTTCAGCAGGAGAGCTCTGCTCAATAACGGCATAATAATTAACTTCTTTTGCCATGTTTTAAAACACTCCTTTCTTTATTTATGAATTATTTATAGATGTGTTTTGATATATGGCAAAAGATATATAGCAAAAAAGATTTATATTTTAATAATATAGAACTAGTATTTAAGAGCATATGAAGGCAGAGGGCAAATTCACGGCACTTTGCGATGATTTTACCTTCGTAATCATTCGATCCTCGGAAGACTGGAGCGTAGAGAAACGCCACACCAGCATTGGATACCTGGAATGAACGACGCAATTTATTGGCTGTAGGTATAAAGAGTCAACGGTTGTAAAATGGACGATACCTGATACACTTGGCTCGCACGCTTGCTCCTAGCCTGCTCTTGTGTTAAAAACTGGCCTGGGCGAAATTCCTGGGCCTCCCATATGATAGTTCGAAGCTTTTGATCACGCCTTGGCTCGGCGGTTCCGTGGATAGTTTATCCGTTACTCGAATTCTATCATATTTTTACTCCATCCCCGCGTAGCATTAAGGCAGAACGCGGGGAGTTCTTTTAACAAAAAACAGAGTTGACGAAATTGTCAACTCTGTTTTATCTTTTTTATACATGGATAACATTTACCAATTCATTATCAACCACTTCATCAGTAGTCATTATAACATTAACTGGATAACCGTCAAACGTATTGTTATGCGTTATGAGAAATACTTGCTCAGCATGTATAGCATCTATCTGTCTAAAAAGTATTTCTATGAATTTATTACGGTCATCTTTATAAAGCGGACCATCAATTTCATCAAGTAACGGTATATTAAATTTTGTCATAAACTTTTGCATCAAAGCAAATGATAATGCCAAACTTATGATAGACTGCTGACCTTGTGAAGCACGGTTTATATCTTCAACATAAGTACCATTAACCGAATATGGTATGTTGAATGTCGTCTCATCGATTTCAAAATCCAAGATTTCCACGGACTCTCCAAAAACGTTTGAGAGTAAATCATTAATGATATCTCTTGTAGAATCAATAAATCTTTTAATGAGAATTAAAGGTAAGCCTTCTTTGGAAGACGATGCCTTAATCATATACTTAATATAAGATTGCTGTTCGGATATTTCTTCAAAATCAGATCTTGTTGAATCAATATCTGATATAAGAATAGTCATACGATTTATTTCATTATTAAGATTTCGTATCTCCAATTGAGAGACTTTGATCTTATTATCTAAATCGTAGATTTCCTCATACATCTTTTCAACAGTTGGAAGAATTTTCTTCATAGATTTAACCTCTTCTTCCATAGCTTTGATAGTTTCGAGTAATTCATTAGCATCACTTTCTAACTTTTCTATTTCGGTTACACGAGAATAAAGTTCATTAACTTCTTCGTACTTTGCATTATAATCTGCAAGTGTAGCTTTTTTATTTGATAAAGTTTCATATGTGATTCTTTTGGATTCTTCAATCGCATCAATACTTCGGATTATATCCTCAACATTTGAAGATTTATATTGATTATATTCCGTTTGTAAACTCTGATACTTCGCTGCATATTCCTGGTATAGCTGATAGTTTTCATATATTTCAATAATATTGATAAACTTGTCATAGTTGTACCAGGTTTTTTGCTGCATAATAATCACTTTAAGATCGTCCTCAATGAGAACACCATAACGCTTTAGTGTTTTGGATAATTCTTTCCAATAAACTTTTATAGAGCTCATAGTTTTATATAACGTGGGATACCCCATATACGTTTCTATTTCTCTATCTATCTCATCCATCTTAGCTCGTGTATCTGAAATTGCTTTCTTAAAATCAACATGATCTTCTTTTTTCAATTTCATAGGATGAGTTTGATAATAAGGACAATCATGCGTTGGACATCCAGGTGGGAAGAACACCACTCGATCCGGCTCATACGTATTATTGAATTGCAGATTTGCCAATGATCTCTGATACTTCAACTTAGTTCTTTCTAATATTTCAATTTTCTTTCTTGAATATTGTAATATAGAAGAATCACTATTATAAGCTGTAAGTAATGAATCAACATCATAACCCGTCAACGACATTA
>Ga0247609_10004836_pt1 | contig 13340 bp, 14 predicted proteins | sample 172DNAGHGlowgp2_FD_193487 | JGI IMG/M metagenome (GOLD analysis project Ga0247609, IMG submission 193487) | Sheep rumen microbial communities from Palmerston North, Manawatu-Wanganui, New Zealand - 1728 DNA GHGlow gp2 | ecosystem: Host-associated > Mammals > Digestive system > Stomach > Rumen ...
TCAAGTTAATTTATTCCAAGACGAATATGAAAGCAAAAGAGAACCTACCTGGCAAACACTTATCTATTATGGTCTATATATGGGTTATCCTAAACATGGCCCCTTTTCAGAGTATAGTTATGAGTTGACAATACCAAAGCAAGCTCTAACAAAAGCTGGAAGATGGTGTAAGTCTTATGTGAAAGGACTCCCTTTTGATATTAATTGTGATTCCCTCGGATGGAATGATAGTAAAGACAACGTGAAGAAAAAGGATAAGAATAAGATGACAAAGAGTTATTTCGAGTTGCAATCGAAACTAGGGCTCAAAGTTGATCTTCAAAAATATCACAATAATATTGAGTACTTGCGCGAGATTATCCAAATATGTTCAGATCATAAGTTACATCTCATCGTTATACAAACACCTCAAATCAAGGACTATTTATATTCGCTAGATCATGAAATGATTGCTTTGGTTAGAGAGGTGGGAAAAGATTTGAAATCAGTCCCTTCCGTAACCTATAAAGATTATAGTGAGAACAGTCGCTTTTCATTGAATAGTTCATATTTTTTTGATGGTATACATATGGGGCCTGAAGGAGCGAATGCATTTACTGAGGTTATAAGAAAAGATTTTAATTTATAATTTGTTTTAGCAGAATTCATTTAGATACAAATATGCGAATCAATACGAGATATTTAGAGATAAATATAGGAAAGCACCCCTATCGGATTATTCTGAAGTTTCATCCAAGTTCAAAGTGGTATAATAAAGACTACAAGAAATTTGTTAAACTAGCAGGTACGAACTCAGAATTCCCAATAAAAGATAATTATCCATGTCTCTATGATAAAACGGATGAGGCAGGGGATAACCACTCTCATTATTTCATCCAGGACTTATATGTAGCGCAGTTAATACACAATTCGAATCCAGTTAGACATGTAGATGTAGGATCTAGAATCGATGGATTTGTTGCCCATGTGGCCTCTTTTCGCAAGATAGAATTAATTGATGTAAGGAAATTGGATTCGACCATTAAAAACGTCATATTTACTCAGGCAGATTTAATGGATGAGAAAAGCATTCCGTATGATTATTGTGACTCTGTATCATCTCTTCATGCATTAGAACATTTTGGACTGGGTAGATATGGGGATCATATAGATCCGATGGGTCATATAAAGGGATTTAATAATATAGCAAAAATGCTAAAAAAGGGAGGTAAATTCTATTTTTCGGTACCATTCGGGCGACAAAGAATTGATTTTAATGCTCATCGTGTCTTTGGTATGCCATATTTAGTAAGCCTTGTGACAGAAAAATTCGACATATTTTCATTTTCATATATAGATGATTCATCGATTTTACATACCGAAGTGGAACTTAATCCAGATATAATAGATCGCTCCTTTGGATGTGATAAGGGATGCGCTATATTTGTTTTGGAAAAGAAATGAAGGTTAAAAATATAGGTCATGTCGTCTCGAACCATTGTTAAGAACACTATATTTCTATATATACGGCAGATAATCGTTCTGGTACTTGGGCTATATACGACAAGATTGACACTAAAGATTCTTGGAGTATCTGACTTTGGTATTTTTGCAGCTATCGCGGGAGTGACAGCCATGCTTAAAATATTAACGAACACGATGGCTTCTGGAACGACACGGTATCTAACGGTCGAACTGGGTAAGGGAAATCTTAAACAAATGAATCATGTATATATAACTTCAATTCATATCCATCTTATAGTAGCTTTACTGTTGGTGATGTTGGGCGAAACAGTTGGATTATGGTTTCTGAATAATAAAATGATGATTCCAGAAGAAAGGATGGATGTAGCATTATGGGTGTTTCAAATATCACTTGCAAATATTGTACTCGATATCATAAATGTACCTAATGAGGCAGAGATTACGGCCCATGAAGACTTCGGAATTATTGCAGTCTTGTCTGTGTCTGGAGCTATTCTGAAATTATTATTCGTTATTTTGTTGTTCTTTATTTCATGGGATAAATTATTAGTTTATTCTTTTGCCCTTTTTATTATACAAGTTTTTAACAGATTAGTTTCTGTTTGGTATTGTAAAATTCATTATACAGAAGTAAAGTATCATTACCTATATGACAAGAAACTCATGACAAGCATGTTAAAACTCTCAGGATGGGTAGGACTGTCAAACATGGCTGTTATGGGATTTATCCAAGGAGTAAACATCATCTTGAATATCTTTTTCGGCCCAGTTCTGAACGCGGCATACTCCGTAGCAATACAAGCATATTCTGGAATTAGAATCTTTAGTAGCCACTTTCAGTTGGCATCAAATCCTCAGATTATGAAACTCTACTCAACAGGAGAAATAAAAAAGATGCACCAGCTGTTGTTTAGTGTATGTAAGATGTCCTTCTTCTTAGTATTTGTGCTATCATTACCATTTCTTATATATGCAGAGTTTGTTCTTCGATTGTGGTTGGGTACAGTACCAGATCATACGACTTTATTTTTTACTTTATTATTGATATATGCCTATATAGATATATTTGCATATCCACTTGATATTGCAGCCCAAGTAACAGGCCGAATGAAAAAGTATTCGATTTATGTTTCGATCATATCATTAATATCACTACCTTTAGCATATTTGGCATATTTGTTTGGAGCTATTCCAGAAATGATATATGAAATAGCCATTATGATGGCGTGCGTGGGGCTTATAATACGTGTCGCACTTTTAAGTAAACTTATTAGTTTTAAAAAAGCAGATTTTTATCATTTAATTATTCTTAGGGTTGCAATCGTATCCGCTTTATCCTTGGTCATACCTCTTCTCTTTAAATATATTACAACTGAGAGTTTGACAACAGTAGCTGTAGGATTTGTTATCACCTATTTGCTAACATCGATAATTATATATAATATAGGACTTGACAACAAGGAAAAGCAGTTAGTACAGAACTTTGTTGAAAGAATGCCCCTTTTTGGTAAATGCAAATAAAAAACAATGAAGGTAGTATTTGTGACATTTGCTGATAACAAGTATCAGAAGTCTCTTTCGAGAATAGAACAACAGGCAAGACATTTTTGTTGTATTACAGACTGTTGTGTATATAAGGAAAAGGATATAGATAAAGATTATCTACATATCATTAACCCATGGATACATAGGAGAGGATTTGGTTATTGGAGATGGAAACCTTATTTTGTTAAAAAGGTATTTGATCAATTAAATAATGGAGATGTGCTTTTTTGGGCGGATGCAGGCTGTGTTCTAAATAATAAAGCAGAAGATGTTTTATGTAGATATATAGAGAAAGCAAGGGAAACTCAAAGTGGCTTCTTTGTATTTCAACAATCTCAAATTGAGAAAGAATGGACTAAAAATGATCTATTCGAATATCTCCACACTGGTAATAAGGATAAAGAGAGCGGTCAACTATGGGCTGGCGCATGGATAGTAGTAAAAACACCTCTATCTCAGAAAGCCATTAATCAATGGTATGATATATGTCGATATCATGAAGATTTGGTAACAGACAAGAGATCGGAGACCCCCAATGATGTAAACTTCCAGGAGCACAGATGGGATCAAAGTGTTTTTTCACTTGTTGTCAAAGCAACGGATAGTTATGCTTCAATACCATATCAAAAAAACGAAAACGACCCAATAATTGGCGCTCGGAAGAAAGAATTAACCCAGATAGGGAAAATAAAACAAAGAATGAAATTTCCATGGCGGTTTTTTATTGGCTGTTATTTGCAATATTGTAAAGATTTTTATTTTAAAGAAAAAGTAGCATGGTAAAAGGTAATATGAAATATCTTGGCCGGTATATACTTTTAGTTATGAGGTTGATTATATTGTCAATTTCAACAAAGAAATACAATAAAGAAATTTCCTTCATTGCCGGAAATTTAATCAAGAACAGAAATAGGATTGCCCCTTATTGCATGTTCCCCTATGCTAATCTTCGAAATGCGGGCGTAATAAAAACCTACTGGGATGATGTCATTAATTTACCTTATGTTAATCATAAGAATAAGCGTTTATATTTTCCTCAATCATATACACTAAAGAAAGTCGAGGATGTATATCGGAATTTTATCGAAAACGAATGTATTCTCGGTGGTGACTACAAAGTAAAACAACCACACCAATACCAGTCATCTTCTTTTATGATTAATGATGGCGATGTATTGGTAGATGTTGGCTGTGCAGAAGCTCTTCTCACATTGGATAATATTGAGAAGGTGGAAAAAGCATATCTATTTGAGGGTGATCCCAAATGGTTTCCGGCATTAAAGGCGACTTTCATGAACTATAAAGAGAAGGTTGTGATTATAGAGAAGTATGTATCAGGAAAAGATACAGAGCAAACAATCTCTCTTTCTTCCGCTTTAAAATGCGAGGAGGGTAAATCTTTGTTTGTTAAGATGGATATTGAAGGTGCAGAAGTAGAAGTTTTAAAAGGAAGTAAAGACTTTCTAACCTCAAATAAAAACATCAAACTTGCATGTTGCACTTATCATAAGCATTATGATGAAAAAGAGGTAACGAAATTGGTGACAGACATGGGATTTCATTATGAGTTAACTGATGGATATATGTATAATATATGGGATGAAAAGGATATGCACTATCCTTATTTCCGTCATGTATTATTAAGAGGATGGAAATGAAGTCCATCACAAGAGTAGTAAATGAAGCATATTAATATATTAACACCGTCGCCCGACCAGCTATTTTATTCTCATATTAACCATCAGCTTTTAGATGATGATTATAATATTCAAGAAAATAGCGATGAAGATATAAAATGGGATTGCGTTGTCGTTTTTCAAAATGTTAAAAAGCCTTTGTCCTTAAATTGTGCTGATGGAAATTTATTGTATTTCTGTGGAGAACCACCAATGATGGCTCCTTGTCCCCATGCATTTACAGAACAGTTTGACCAGATAATCCTTCCTCATCCATCTGTACAACACAAAAATAAAACCAGATCCCATGGTTTTTTAAATTGGTCATTAGGCTTTGGAAGCATCACAAGGGATAATAAATACGACTACCAATCATTGGCGAGTTTAGAACCGAAGAAAACAAAGATGATTTCGGTGGTTACGTCTAATCAGAATATTCTGCCAGGCCATCAAAGAAGACTTCAAATAGTTGAGAAACTTCAGAAGGACTATCCAGGAATAATTGATTTCTATGGACGTGGTTATAAGACCATAGACTATAAAGCAGAGGCATTGGAAGACTATATGTTTCATATATGCATGGAAAATAGCTTTATTCCAGATTATTGGACGGAAAAGTTTTCCGACCCAGTACTAGCACAATCCGTCCCTATATATGCAGGATGTACCAATATAGAGAGGTATGTGGGCGACACAGGATATTACAAATTTGATATTAATAATTATGAAACGCTGAAGAGGATAGTGGATACTATATTAGTCAATCCAAGTGATGTATATATGTCGAAAAAGACAGAACTGGAAATTCTTCGAAAAAGAATAATGGAAGAGCAAAACCTCATTCCTTATGTAATTAATAAAATGCAAGCAAGGGGAAAAACGGCGTCGTATAAACATTATACTATCAAACCAATGTGTTTTTTTCAACAATATAAATGGCAGATGTGTATGATTAGGGTAAAAAGACTAGCCCTACGAACAGCCAGTCGAATCTTTAATTCTTGAGTAAATATGATTATATCAAGGTTAACAGGTGGCTTGGGGAACCAATTGTTTCAATATGCATTTGCAAGATATCTTCAAGAAGTATATAAAGAAACAATTTATTTTGATTTGTCAAGATTCTCGGATAAGAGTTACTATAGGGGATATTGTTTAAACTATTTCATACTCAATAATAATGTTAAAATACCTCCTGCATTCTTTCAGTTTATATCGAGAATTACATGCTTTCTTATTTTGCATACATCTAAGAAGATATATGGATTTGCACTAAGTGGGATGAAAGGATATACTGCTTTGATAAAGCGTTTTGGTATTTATTATGTGAAGGATGCATATAACTACAATGATTTTGTCTATTCAAAGAGGAAAATAAAAACCATAAGGGGGTATTTTCAAAATCCCAAATATTTTGAAGGAATAAAGAATATATTAATAGATGAACTACAGATTAAGAACAGGAAAAATATTGTTAGTTCTGTGATTAATGCTATAGATGATATGCCGAACCACTCTGTATGTATTCATATTAGACGAGGAGACTATCTGTCACAAAAGTATAGGGATAGGTTTGATGTTTGTAATGAGACCTACTATAGAAAAGGAATAGATTATATTTTATCCTTTTACCCAGAAGCTTTTTTCTATGTTTTCAGTAATTCGCGAGATGACCTCAATTGGATTAAGGAAAATTATTTTCAAGACAAAACATTGGAAGGGAAACTGAGATATGTTGATTTTAGCAGAACAGAGATAGAAGATTTTTATTTAATGAGTTTATGCAAGCATTTTATTATATCAAATAGTTCATTTAGTTGGTGGGCAGCATATCTATATAGTAGAGAAGAAAGCAAGGTTGTCGCTCCAAGCCCCTGGCTTCATTCTGATGAAAAATGGGAAGAAATTTATTGTAAAGAATGGCATATAATAAAAGTTTAAGCTAATGAAATTATCGATTGTTATTCCTGTTTATAATGTTGATCAATACCTCGAGCAGTGTCTTAACTCTGTTATAAATCAAGATATTTCAAAGAGGGATTATGAAATTATTATTGTTAATGACGGATCATCGGATGACTCACTGACAATTGCTGAAAACTATGCGTTTAAATATGACAATATTAAAATATTATCTCAGTCAAATAAAGGTCTGAGTTTTGCAAGGAATATCGGCCTTGATACTGCCAAAGGTGATTATATTTGGTTTGTTGATTCTGATGATTATATTAAAGATAACTGTCTCTCAGAGATTATAAAATCTCTATATGCTAACGATTTAGATGGTCTTAGAATTCAATCATATAACGTCGTAAATGGTGATGTAATACCGAAATATCAATCCGTCTTGGATGGAGTGGTGTCAGGAAATGAATGTTTAAAAAATAGGAAAACATTCAGGCAAGTTGTATGGTTAACAATTTATAATAGATTATTTCTGCTTAATAATGAGTTGAAATTTCATGTTGGTCAATATCATGAAGATAATGAATTTTCAATTAAAGCTTATTATTATATGAAAAGATTGGCTTTTTCAGAACAATTCCTCTATTATCATAGAAAAACGCCAGGATCGATAATGCAAAGTCCTTCTTTAAAACGTAGCATAGATTCGTTGGAAATATCATCATCTCTTCAAAGGTTTGTAAAAGAGGAGGTGGATTGCGATATGATTCCGGTTATAAATACGTATATCTCCTTTTTGATTAATAATTCAATGGATAATGCATTGAGTTTAGAAACCTTTGAACAAAGAGAAGTAGTCAAAAAACTAAAAGATGATATAAGTATTTTGGATGTTTTTAGGAATTCTTCTTTGTCTATGTTAAAAATGGAAGGTTGTTTGCTAAAACTTTTTCCTTCAAGTTGTTTGTCGTCTTATAAATTATTTAAAATGGTAATACAGATTTTAAGATGATACCGACGGCATCACATATTAATTATACTATTATCATTCCACATAAGAATACGCCAGATTTATTAAGGAGATGTTTGAATAGTATCCCTCAAAGAAGAGATCTGGAGGTAATAGTTGTGGATAATAATAGCTCGCCAGAGATAGTTGATTTTGAGCATTTTCCTGGTAGTGAGAGAAAAGATGTGCTGATACTAAGAGATAACAATAGTATCAGTGGGGGAGGAGCAAGGAATACTGGATTGGCGTATGCAAATGGAAAATGGGTGTTGTTTGCTGATGCAGATGATTATTATACTGAAGGGTTTCTGCAAACATTAGATAAATATAAAGAACAAAACATTGATGTAGTTTATTATAATTTTAATAGAATAAAAGACGAAAAGATAACAGAACTTCCGATATCTTTGCAATATATTAAGAGTGCTTATGAAGATCCAAAAGATGCAGAATTCCTGAGATTTAGATATGCTGTACCTTGGATTAAAATGATAAATAGAAGTTTCTTGGAAGATTATCATGTTTTGTTTGAGGATTGTGTCGTTGCCAATGACTTATTCTTCTCATATCAAGTTGGTTATTATGCCAAATATATAAAGGTGGAGCCGGCCAAGTTGTATAATTATGTAATTAATCTTGATAGTATAAGTACCAAGCGCCGTAATACTACAGATTATTATTTGTGCAGCTTTCGCCATTATTATCAGAATAAAGAGTTTCATAGATTCGTTAATCACCCAGAATGGGAACCGCCAATTATTAAAAGGTTCATATGGATATTGTGTAGAAAAGGATTAAGGCAGTTTATGTTGGCTGTACGAGTTTATTTGCGAAACTATACGGAAATAAAAAGGTCAAAGTATTATTTTGTTGATCAAATCAAGAATGAAATACGGAATCATCACGCATCATAATGTGTTGAATCATGGAGCTGTCTTACAATTGGAGGCCCTTATAAAGTTCCTGAAAGGATTTGGCGTGGATGCCAAAGCTCTCAGTTATGAGAGGAACTATGATTTTACGGACGAAACTCTGAAAGCAAAATATAAAATAGGATTAGGATCGATACTCTACTATCGAAATTTTGTTAGAGAACGAGGATTGGGTAACTTCTTCTTTCTCTATAAGAAGACAAAACTATTGGCTCGATACAGAAAGGAGAATAATCTTGTCGGTTCGGATTACCAAGAAAGTGAACCTCTAGACGGGGTGATTGTGGGAAGCGATGAGGTTTTTGCTTTGAATATTGGCAAGACTCCCGCTTTATTTGGATATGGATTACCATCGAAGAAGATTTTTGCTTATGCAGGGTCATTTGGGTCGACCACAATAGAAGAGATTGATAAGAAGGCATGTCGAGAATTAATTATTAATGGTCTAAAGGGAATGAACGGCCTAAGTGTCAGGGATCAAAATTCATCAACTATCATAGAGGCGTTATTAGGGAAAAAACCAGAGCTGGTTTGTGATCCCGTTCTTCTATATGGATTTGAAGAAGAATTATCGGGGATGAATAGACCGATGAAGGAGAAATATATGGTGGTGTACTCTTACGACCAGAATATGAATAAAGTAGACGAGGTTTCATCAATCAAGAGAGTTGCCCAGGAAAATGGACTGAAAATTATTTCTCCAACTTTTTATCACAAATGGGCTGACAAATGTCCTAATGTTGATCCCATGGGATTATTGGAATGGTTCAAGTATGCAGAATTTGTTGTGACTGACACCTTTCATGGCTGTGTAATGAGTCTTATAACAAATCGAGAATTCTCAGTAATGGTCAGAGGTAATGGCAATAAGATCTACAGTCTAATGGAAATGTTGGGGCTCTGTGACAGAATCATTGGCTCTGAGTCCATGGAAGTAATATTAGAAAACAAATTAAACTGGAATCTGATTAATAAAAAAATATCAGAATCCCGAGGAAAATCGACGGATTACCTCAAACAAATGATATTTTGCTAATTCTCAGTATGGGTACAACTTCGCCACTAGTATCTTTTATAGTTCCTGCATATAATGTGGAGAGATATATAGAAAAGTGTATATCGTCTATAATACATCAGGATTATCATTATCTTGAATGCATCGTGATAGATGATGGGTCTGAAGATAATACAGATATTATTTTGGATAAAATATGCTGTAATGATAGTAGGATAAAGGTTATCCATAAGAATAATGAGGGTGTCAGCGCGGCAAGGAATGACGGTATTGATGCCGCAACTGGAGATTATTTAGTGTTTGTTGACGGAGATGATTATATAGCACCGGACTATACAACCTATATGTTAAAATTAGTGGTTGATAATAAAGCAGACTTCGGACTTTCACTTAACTGTTTCACAAGAAAAGACGAATCCCAAGTTGATGCAGAACGAGTTGATTTGCTGAACTCTGAAGATACCACGGCCTTATTGCTTGGCCCAAGAGTGATGGTAGGGTGCTGGAATAAGATCTACAAATCTGATTTTATAAAGAATAATAACCTGAAATTTTCTCCAGGTCTTTTTTATGGAGAAGGTCTGTACTTTATAAATCAGGTGGCACAGAGAACCCCAATTACTGCCGTGGGTAATAGAAAAGTATATTATTATCGGCGAAATAATAAAGATTCGGCTTGTAGCCAGTTCAATATAGATAAGATTTATAATGGATCAAAGTCTATTGAAAAAATAGAGTCTGAATTAATTATTAAAACTCCCAAAGTGCTTAATATGCTTGGATGGCATCGTTGTCAATTTAAGATGGGAGCCGTTGTTCGCATGAAAGCCACTGGAGTCATAAAAGATTTTAAAGAATACTATAGGGAATGTCTTGGATATGTCAGGAGCCACGCTATAGGATGTCTTTTTATTAAAGGCGTTAGTCTATACAAAAAGGGGTTGCTTATCGGAACAGCAATGAGTCCCTCAATCATGGTGGCATTGGATAATATAAGGAGAAAGAAAATCCAGAATCAAAGTGTTGATTGAATCATGAAAGGCTTTTCAGTATTGATGTCTGTATATAGCAAGGAAAAGCTAGAATACCTTAGGGATGCCCTGGATAGCGTATTTAACCAGTCGGTAATTCCTGATCAGGTAGTGCTTATACTTGATGGGCCTCTCGGCGTTGATTTACTGTCGTTGATTGTTAATTTGGCAGATCAACATCCTTCATTAGAGATTTATCAATTGTCAGAGAACCGAGGCCTGAGTGCAGCGCTGAGGTATGGTATAGGGAAATGCAGAAACGAGATGGTGATGAGAATGGACACGGATGATATATGCTATCCGGATAGATTCGAGGAGATGTTAATGCTGTTTGAAAAGAATCCTGATTTGGAGGTTGCAGGGTCTTTTGCAACATCTATTGATGAGAAAGGGAATCAAGGTAAATTAATGACAGTACCGACGACAGAAGATGACATTTATCGTAAAGTATGGGCATGCCCATTTATTCATCCAACAGTTTGTTTTAAGAAGTCTGCATTGCTAAGGGTTGGCAGTTATAGTGAGAATCCAGGACCTAGACAGGATGATTATGAACTTTGGTTTAGAGTGGTAGCCGCAGGGTTGAAGTGTATGAATCTGGCTAAGCCGTTGCTCTATTATCGATTCACGTCTGGGAATGTGGCTAGGAATAATGTGAAAGTAGGCTGGGCAAGATATAAAGTTGGCATAAAGGGCGCATGGAGATGTAAATGCTCCCTAATAGCATATATTGGTGTAGTTTATCCGCTATTTAGGTCATTGATGCCAAAAATTATAAGAGAGAAATTGTATGAGATTTCAGATAAGTTTAATCCGAGAGTGAAATGAGAATATTGATAACCGGTAGTCATGGGTTTGTAGGAACAAATCTGATTGAGGCATTATCTAGAGAACATGAGATTATCTGTTGGAACGTCCGAGAGGATAAAGAACTACCAGAGATTGAAGTTGTGATACATTGTGCAGCGAAGGTACATGATGTAAGAAAGACGAGGGCTGCAGATGGCGGTGAGTTCTTTGAGACGAATACAGAACTAACGAAAAGATTATATGACAGGGTTTTGCAGTCATCTGCGAAGAAGTTCATTTTTTTTAGTTCAATAAAAGCGCAGGATTTTGATACACCTTACGCAAAGAGTAAAAAACTTGCAGAAGAGTATATTGAAAGTTTGAAGGAACAGACTAAAGGTAAGAAATATTATATTTTGAGACCATGTATGATACATGGAAAAGGGAATAAGGGGAATCTATATATACTAGTGAAATGGGTGAAGAAAGGCATCCCCTGGCCATTGGGCGCGTTTGAGAATAAGCGTACCTTTACGTCGATTGATAATCTGTGCTATATCATCGAGGGCCTGCTGACCAAGGATGTAGAATCAGGAATCTATAATATCAATGATGATGAATCTATCTCAACCAATGAATTGATAGAGATAATATGCGAGGCGACAGGTAAAAAGGCCCGTATTTGGAAAATACCAAAGATCCTTATGAATATAGTTGCAAAGTTAGGAGGAGCACTACACCTGCCTCTTAATCCTGAGAGACTCCAGAAATTAACCGAGAACTATGTATCGTCGAATGCGAAGATTAAGAAGGCATTGGGTGTGGATGAGTTGCCAGTAAGAGCGAAGGATGGATTGATGAAAACAATCAGATCATTTGAAAATAATAAGAAGGATTAGAAGGATTAAATATGAGTGGAGATTTAGTCTCAATCATCATGCTGTCGCATAACAAGGCTCAGTATGTGGAAGAAAGCGTCAGGAGCGTGATAAACCAGACCTACAAGAACTGGGAGCTACTGTTCTTAGACGATAACTCGAAGGATAATACCATTACCCTGATGATGGACTTGAAAGACGAGGCGAAAATCAAAAACGAGGATGGAACTGTAACAGACCGAATCAAGGTGTCGAAGACAGTGTCGGATCGAGGTAGCGTCATAAACCGTAACTCTTCTTTAAAAGGGACTCAAGGGCGATGGATTGCATTCCTGAATGTAGGAGACGTGTGGGCACCCGATAAGCTAGAGAAGCAGATACGGTTTATGGAGGAGAATGGTTATGCCTTCTCTTATCACCAGTATCGATTGATGGATCCTAATTCGAATGACAGAGGTTTTCTGATTAGCGGCAAAGCGCATGTAACGCACACTGATATGGTAAAATGCTGCTGGCCTGGGTATTTGACTGTGATGTACGATGCTGTAAAAATAGGCAAGGTAAGGGAGCGTTCATTGTGGACGAACGATTATGCACTGTGGCTTTGCATATCGGATAAGGCGGACTTGCATCTGTTGCCTGAGAGTCTGGCTACGATGAGAACGAAGTGGAATAAACTGGGGAACATCCTATTGACGAACAATACTCGATGGAGGTACGATGCTTATAGGATGGAGGAGGATTTGGGAAGATTTACATCGTTTCTTTATACCATCAGAAACGGATGGTATGGTATCATGAAGTGGGCGAAGTACGTTAAGAGGGCGTAGCTATGTGGATTATATATTTAGCAATATTCGTATTACTGCTAGTTTTCCCATTATCTGTTATCTCTAGACTACAAACAATGACCATCGGTATTAAAAATAATAAAGCTTTCCCAATAATTCTCCTCTTTTTTACCGCCACAGATACTCAGCAAGTTATGAAAAGAGAGCCGATTTTCCCACAACATTTCCACAACAATTTCATTTGTCGGGAGGGAAAAGGGAATAAAGCCCCAAAGATGGCATTTAAGACGTTGTAAAGAAAACTT
>Ga0247609_10004838_pt1 | contig 13336 bp, 17 predicted proteins | sample 172DNAGHGlowgp2_FD_193487 | JGI IMG/M metagenome (GOLD analysis project Ga0247609, IMG submission 193487) | Sheep rumen microbial communities from Palmerston North, Manawatu-Wanganui, New Zealand - 1728 DNA GHGlow gp2 | ecosystem: Host-associated > Mammals > Digestive system > Stomach > Rumen ...
GGGCTTACATGGCATCTCTATCCGCGACAGGCCGTTGTTTTGTCCCGCTGCCAGGAGGACCGGGGTGGTTGACTAAAATAGTCAAATGTGGTACTTTGGACATAGGAAAGGAGGGCCTAAAATGAAAGGTTACACTATTCAACACTCTATAGAATTACTCGAAAAGGCGGTTAAGAGACTGGGCGGAGGATCCGGCGGAGGAAGTACGGCGGCCGAGGTATCATATAGTAATACATCGAGCGGACTACTTGCTACCAACGTACAAAGCGCTATAGACGAGATCAACCTTAGCGTCGACGGGTTAAAAGCCGGACATACTTACTCAACGACTGAGGCTATCGTCGGCAAGTGGATAGACGGCCGAGACGTTTATGAAAAGGTTGTTAGTATTGGACCGTTGCCTAACGCAACCGGCAAGGACGTACCTCACGGCATCGTCGATTTGGATTATATAATATCCTTAACCGGTATGGCTCACAGTACAACAACCCATAACCGTATCCAGTTATCAGCGGTTAACGCGGAGCTGGCGACTAATCAGGTCGTCATGTTTGCAACTGATACTGATATAAAACTTGCGGCAGCCGCGGACCGTTCGTCTTATGATGTGGCATACGCTATCGTAAGATATGTAAAAACGGCAACGGCATCAACAACAAATTCAAGATCGAAAAAATCAAAATAGGAGGAATAATTAATGAAAAGAATTGAATCGGCTAGAATATTAATCGATACTATCGCTCAGATAATGGGCGACGACTTCCAGCCTTTAATGGACACAACTCAGGAGCCACCCGTACCTATCAGTAATGAGGCATTCGCGGCCCTTGACTCTCAGAAACTCGCGGATATTGGTAAAGCGGTAACCGGTGAGACAACTATAACAAATCTCGTAAACGGTCTTATCGCAAGACTCGGAAAGCATGAGATCGAGGCCAGAGGCTTGGACGACTTCTTGCCCTCTATCGACGTAGATCCTCAGGAGTGGGGAGGATTTATGGAGCGCACAAGGATAGGACTCGGCGAGATCCTTAACGATCCTATGTTTGCAAAGACTGCCGGCGAGAGCTACGCAGAGTTAGAGCATACATACTTTGGACAGGACGTACAGTCTCGTATATTTGAGGAGGGTAAGCCTATTATGTGCCCTATCTCTATCGAGCGTGAAATGCTTAAAGACGCTTTCCTTAGCTGGGATAAAATGGACGAGTACATCAGTGCTAAGCAGACAAAAATCCAGGCTACCCTTACTCTGGCTCTTATGGCTCTTAAGCGTGGCCTCGTTAACTGTGCTATCGCTCGCTCAGATGTTACCGGCACGGCCGTACATCTTATCACCGACGCAGTAGCGGACGGAGTACTCGAACAGATAGCAGCTCCCACCCAGGCAGATCCCGACGCAAAGCGTAACCCTACATTTAAAGAGGCTCTTAGAGATCCTAACTGGATAGCTTACTGTCTCGAGCGTATCGACGACGTAATGGGTTATATGAGAGATCCCTCTGTGGCATTTAATGACGGCTCTATGCCTACATGGTCAAACGAGAGACCAAGACTTATACTCCTTAAGAAGTTCGTAACCCGTGCTAAGTTCGGAGTAAAGGCTAATACCTTTAACGTAGACCAGATCGGCATAGGTGACTATGACACCATTAATAGCTGGCAGGCTATCGACGACCCCGACACAACAGGCGGAACTGTTACACATGCTTACTACGATATCGATACTCTGAGCTCTATCTCTATCGCTGCCGACGCAACAAATCAGAAAATCGGACAGGCTGGAGCATATAGCCAGAGCGGTATCATAGGCTTAGCTTTTGACCGTAAGGCTCTTGGACTTGGACTTATGAGGAATAAGGTAACAAGTTCTTACACAGGCAGCGCGGACTTCTGGAATATGTGGCACCATGCACTCTATAATGCGGTATTCGATCCGTCTTACGCTATGGTAGCATTTATCGCTGACTAAGCTATGATTACTCTATTGATCATAACTATAAACGTGCTACACCATTTGAGCACAAATTACTATTAGGGAGGCTCTAGGGCCTCCCTTTTATAAATAGGAGGATTTTAAAATGGCACAGACAAAAGCAAGGGCCCGCAAGTTTGACGCTGAGTATAATCTTGCCGATATGAGTAAATACTCGCATAACGCAAACTTTTACTTATTGCTTACCCAGCTTATGGGTATGTTTAGGTATACCGGAGCACTCGAGGATATAAAGATTGATATCATAGAAAAGCCGTTTCTATCCTGGGGATATAATGCTGCCGGCATAAATCCCGAGGATAACGAGCTTTACGTTGGCTCTATCGCTTGGCAAGCTATAGACGCTTACGGACTGCCGAAACCCGGAGCCAAGGCCACACTCGTAACACGTGGCGGCGTAGAGTTTAACGGAGTGATAGACGAGTCTATAGTAGTCGGCTATAACAACAAGGCAAGACTGCCCGAGCTTACTATGGGTATGTATGCCGGATTTTTTACCGAGATAGACAAGTCGTTAAAATGTGCACTCAAAAAGAGTAGAGTCTTGCCGATACCGGTAACCGGTGACAGTAAGGTTAAAAAAGCTATCGACGATCTACTGGAGCATATAGACGAGGGCGACACTAAGGCCGTAGCGTACGACGGCGCTATAGATGATATCATCGAGGGCAAGCCGCCTATTACTATGTTAGAGCTTACTGACCCAAAATACACCGAGCGTATACAGTACTTATCTAAATTTTATGATGATATGCTGCGGCGTTTCTGGACAGTATACGGACACCCGTTAAGCTCGGGATCTAAAATGGCGCAAGTATCGACTATGGAGCTCGAGGGTTACCAGACATATAGTAGGATAATGCCAACAGAGATGTTACAGACTCGCCAGGAGTGGTGCGATAAGATAACAAACATATTAGGGCGTGAGTGCTCCGTAGAATATAACGACGCCTGGGAGCATTTAAACAACCCGATAGAACTAACCGAGGAGGTACAAGACAATGACAATAAAGCAGATGTGGGAACAGATGACGGCAGAGACTCCGGCTCAGACTCTGATAGATCCGACGCTTGAAAAAGACTATCTAACAGATTATAAGACAAAACCGGCAGCGATCGACGCTTACTATATGGGTATAAAATACGCGGACCTCGAAACGGTGACAGATGACCTCGAGTCATTTCTTGCTATGGTAGATATCGCTATATTAAACAACGACTACAAATGGAGTAAGTTATATGCCACAACTCAATTCGAGTACGATCCGATCGCAAACGTAGACGCTGAAATCGAGGAGACGCGGGACATAGCGGCTAGACACTCCGAGGAAACCCTGGGAGCCGGTAATGTATCAACGACAAACGGCCAGGCGCCTATGGAAAGCTCAACTTTTCATAATCAGACAAAGAGCACAACGGAAAGTCAGCAAAGAAAAGACGAGCACGACGAGAACGCGTATAAGGACGTTATAAAGACAACCCGAAAGGGGAATATAGGCGTAACCTCGACCCAGTCGCTCATACTGGAGCAACGCGGCGTGGTAGACTTTCACTTTTTGGACGTACTTATGGCGGACGTGATCGACTTTTTGACTTATCCATATTACGGGAGGTGATCGTATGACAATAGAGCTATATAACAACCGGTCCGATATGGACCACGCCTTTAAAGATAAGACTCTAGTAGCTACCAAAGAGGTGACCGTCTACGACTATACGGACATAGTGGACCCTGTCTTTATATTTAATGACAATATAGACACGTCCTTAAACGTAAACTACGTTTATGCACCCGAGTACGGCAGATATTACTCTGCCAGACCCGAGCTCTTAGGGGACGGTAACTACGCCTTACACTGCCACGTGGACGTATTAAGCAGCTTTATTAATGATATCGCGTACGTACCGGCGATCATTGACCGCGAGGACCCACACAACGATCTTTACGTAGACGGCGGTACGTATGTAAAAGGAACTAAGAATTATAATCAGGTGTATAATTTTAGCTCAGGCTTTAACAATGCGCCTGAAAATATTTTGATTTGTTGCGGAGGTTAAATTATGGGAGCAGTACCGGTATATAATATACAACAATTAATTGAAATGGCTTTACAGGCCTACTATGCCGAAATCCCGGTAGAGGCGGCCGTAACGTCAGAACTCCCCGCAGTTTTAAGCAGTGCCGGCTATGAAATGACCGCAGCGGGGACCGCTTACTATCCCGCTACTATTGTTAGTGAGTCGGCGGTAGGATCTAATATAGTCGGAAATTCAATAGTAAATGCTAACATAGTAGAGGAGGGAGGCTATACACTCCTTAGTACTACGGAGGTAGGGGCAGAGACTACGGCGGGCGGCACCGGACTTTTAAAGGGCGCTCTAGCTATGGAGGTCTCACCGGTTGCCGGAGCGTTAGCGGTTGCGGCAGCTTGCGGCTATATGTGGGACGAGGTTAACGATCATATAGAATTTTGGACTGATATTTCGGACGCTATGCTGGGCGTAGATGAGTCTCACCCGTTCGGACAAATTACAACGCCCGAGTCTTTACGACTTAAAAACGGTCTAGAGATAGCTTTACGTGCTCGCCAGGACGGAGGAATTGGGGCATATTGTGAGCGCTCTAGGATAGAGTCCGCTATAAATCGTATGTATGAACTCGGAGCATTTAATACCGGCGAGGATCTAGTGCCGGATATTACAGAGAGCGGCCACTATTTAATAGTACCGGGCGGAGTGTCACTTCAGGAGGCGCTGGGTGTAACCGGTGAGCGCATGCCGGAAGCTTCTTTGTTAGAGCGTTCTATTGCTAATTTTAATGCTTATATTAACACTCATTCAGCAAATGCTATGGTAGTTAGTTGGTATACTAGCACATGGAGCGGCGGCGGTCTTGTAGACGTAGAGGTCGACTGCTATAACATACCCGCTAATACATATATGGACGTAACTGTAGTCGGTGACAATATAAGAACTAATGCGGGACTACCTAATTTTATTGGGTCTTATCAGTTACAATATGATATGTACGACGGCACGCATAGGCAGTCTGGGTGGACACATATTACACCAGCAGCGCCAAACAATTTGATAAACGGAGTAAATAATACAACCCACGTAAAGAGTACAGTCAACACGACCCACATTATACCGGCAGGGACTCTCGAGGTCGATCCGACACCGGGCACTCAGCAATTAACAAATCCTAGTCAGTTACCGCAGCTTTTCCCCGACTGGTTAGCCGATGCATTTACGACAACCCGTTTAAACCCTCAGACCGGAGAGGTCGAACAGGTGGAGTGGTGGCCCTTACTTATACCTGATTTTATAAACGATCCACAACCCGAGCCAGGTTTACAACCGGCAACACAAACCGGAGTTTTACCCGCGCCGGTAGAATTTCCCGGATATTTACCCGACTATATAAGGGACTATTTAGTGCCTAACGTAGATTTTCCTAACTTTGAATACCCGGAGGTACCTACGGGAGACACTCCACTGCCGTTTGTACCAAGTAACTCTATGAGCTCGAAACTATACACGGTATACAACCCTAGTAACGCAAACCTTGACAGTCTGGGCGCGTTCATGTGGAATACTTCTATTATCCAGCAGTTAGTAGAGCTCTTTACTAATAACCCTATGGACGCGATAATATCATTACATCAGATATACGCGACACCGAGCACGGGAGCAAATAAGAATATTATTCTGGGAGTGTTGGATAGTGACGTGCCGGCCCCGGTCGTTACTAATCAATATGTAATAATAGACTGCGGTACGGTAAGCGTGGCCGAGATCTACGGCGACGCCAGAGACTACACGCAAGTAGAAACTGATATATTCTTGCCCTTTATCGGTCTACGTTCTTTGGACTGTCACGACGTTATCGGCTGTGAAGTCGGCGTTAAGTTTAAGATAGATGTATACACCGGCTCGACACTGGCAGAGATAAGCGTCACAAAGCAAGGTGTTACTCAGATCCTTTACACGTTCGAGGGTAACTGTAGCGTACAGATACCGCTCACGGCTGCCGATCGTTCTAGAATGATACAAGGCATAGTGGCAGCGACTACGGGACTCGTTACCGGAGGAGTCGGAGCTATGGCCGGAGCTGCTGCGGCTGCGTCACTGGGTGGAGCTATGCAGACAAGTATCCAAAAGTCTAGCGCGTTCTCAGGCAACGCCGGAGCTATGGGAGGCAAAGTACCGTATATAGTGGTTACAAGACAAAAGAGCGCAGACGCCGTAAGCTACAATACTATAATAGGTAACCCGACTAATAAGACAGTTTATCTCAAAGACTGCCGAGGATTTACCAGAGTAAAAGATATCCATATAGATATACCGAGAGCTACGGCTATAGAAAAGGAAATGCTCTACGGAGTACTTAAGAGCGGTATAATAATATAGTGTCCTATTAATTGGACAGATAAAAGAGGAGGGTCCTAAGACTCTCCTCTTATTGTTTAGTCGTAAATCTTTTTAACTTCCATATTTCTAACGTAGTCGTCTATAAGTGTTCCGTCTAAGTTGGTAGCATAAAACCATTTGTTAAGCTGCCAGAGCTGGAGATATAACTTATCCAGCTTACGTATGCCCCACTTATATTTAAAGCGCTTATCCTCCAGTTGTATATCCATGCAGTATATGACGCTATCGTCGTAGTACTGGTTAGCGGGGTGGACTATCACGTAGTAACCCATTAACTGACTAAATACGAGCTCTAACTGTAATATATATCCGTTGTGCCTGATATAACGATTGTTACATATTACTTTTATCGTGTTATCCCTCGGAGGGTGCGGATAGACTCGGATCGCCCAGCCGCCACCACGTATGGCGTTAAGTTTAGGGTTAGGAAATCCAAAGAACTTAGCATTGTGCTTTTTCTTATGCTCGGTCATTTCCTCCGGTTTATTACCTATAAGAGCAAAGTCCACTATTGTCCCCGTTCCGTCCATGGTCACCAGCTCCCGACGGTCTCCCGGTATCATGTTTTGGATATGATCGTATATTGTAAGCTCCTTAAACCAAAAGCTATGGAGTTGTATAGTATTAGCCATAAGAACTATAAGAGGAGCGTCTCGCTCTCTTATGATAGTCTTGATAGTATCACATAAAAGCGGGAACTCGTCGGAGTAATTACGGCGACTAATAAACTCGTCAAATAATATGATATCCGTGTCCGGCAGTTGTAAGCTCGATTTGTTTAGCTCGTTCTCGTCCAGTGACAGGGCCACCAGAAAAGGCTTAGGGTCCTTTTCGCGTGTCTCACTGTTTATATAGAAGTAACGACGGCTCTCGTATACTATCGAGTCGTATTTATAGTCCGTGAGCTCTCCAACATATCCCCAGGATAAGATCGTGTTAAACATTTCCATACTATGTTTAGGCATTATCATATCTACAACCTCGCGGATATATGCAGCCTCGATATTATACAATTTGTGCATGACCATAGCTAACAGTAGCCAGTTTGTACTCTTACCGGTGTTACGCTCGGATAAGTCAACGATCCAGCGCCCGGAGCTTATCGTGTGGACGTCAAAAGGATTGTAAGCTCCTTTTGGTCTTGATAGTTTATTATACTCTTTTTCGATAAGGTCCCAGTCGTAAATGATACCGTGCTGCGGGTCATTGTCAAAATACTTAATTTTTATACTCATCGTTCATTCTCTTTAAACTTTCCAGACAGGAGGTATGAAAAAATAGCTCGCTGCCTCTTTTAGTCTTTACGTACTGATCGGGTTTAAAACCTCTACCGTCAAATAGTTTAAGACAAATATCACACTCTACTCTGTTATCTTTAAGTTTCTGTTCTATAGTTGCCATATTATTTAATCTCCTCTATTAATATTCTATCGTACTCATTATGTCCTATGTGGTAGCTCACTATTTCTCCTTTATGTAATACTCGCATCTGTACAAATTCCTCACGCCAGTATAGCTCGAATACTGGAAACGTGTATCTAATTTCTCTTTTATCATCTAGAAATATGACATTGTATTTAGGTTTCATATAACCTCCATTATCTCGTAACCGTCTACCGTTCCGCCGAGCTCCTTAGTTGTGTTCATTATTATACAAGCTCCGGCATATTGTAGCATGTGTCCGTTTATTATTGTTTGAGTCGGTGGATAAGATACATATACGGATCTCGTACCGCCGCACTTTTCAAATATAAAACCGTCCTCTAAGTTGTCCAGGCTGCCAAGCTCTTGCTCTCTCGTTACGTACTCGGGTGAGTTTTTCGGCAGTCTGTTATCTTTTGTGACTCCGGCAATAGTAATATGTAGCTTGTCGTCATCATCTGTAAAGCCGTAGCACTTGCTATGCAAAAACTTAAACGTCTTACAGTGCTCCTCGTGTGCGAGTATGCCGTAGTACGAAATCTCATTATCTCGGTTAAGGACTCCCAGACCCAGTTTTTTATTGAGCTCTATCACTTCATTATTATATGAGTTTATACGGCTCTCTATCTCTGGAGACTCTTTGTAGAACACGGAGTCAGTATCGCAGTAAAGATAGTTTTCATATCCGACGACATTTTTAACGATATCAAGCAAGCAGTCACGGGCCCAGGCGGTCGTCCAAACTCCGTGAGCGTAGTATGTAAAGCTATTACGGCTCTTATAGAATTTGTCTATCTTTTCCTCTATAACGTCCTCGCCGGGGTCCTTTACCTCGCTCCACTCCATGGTCGCGTAGTTATATGATACATCTAGGCGGCAGATATCCGTGGCGAACATGCCATAAATGCCGTTTAACCTGTTTTTCTGTTTGTCTCTGAAAACTCCGTCCGGCAGTGTTTCCTTGCCTATGAAATACTCGTTTACTACGTTACGTATACACTCAGGCACCCGTCCGCGTTCGGCTACGTATATCTCTTGTACCTCGTAACCGTCGTTGTCGTATTGGTCCAGGATCCATTTAAGGTCAAGCTCGGTACATACCAGAGCCACCGGTCCGAGAGCATTAATAACTTTACCGTTATCCGTTCCCGGAGTGTCCCAGTCGTTCGTAAATTGTAACATCATATAATTACGGACTTTACTCTTACTCAGACACGGCAGCGTTACGCCTCGCTTTAATCTCAGGTTATTAAATATGATATGTATGAGGCAGCACTGCCGCTCTAATAACATAGCAAACTTTGCGGGATCCAGTAGGCCGTCAGTCCTTTTATCAAAATAACATTTAAATGCACTAACCGGCATATAGTTTAACTGCTGCCTACTCGGATAATGACTCTTATAGTCAATGTGTCCCACATCTTTAACGGTCTTTCCACCAAAAAATCGGTTACCATGTGTAAGGCCACCACTAAAAGCGTAACGGCAAAGTTGATAAGCTCGCACTGATAGGCGGCATTTTAAAAACCATTTACGATAGTTCGGGTCTTTCCGTGTTGCTCTCCTGGTGTCTCGTCTTACATAGCCGGTACTGGTTAAAGGTATAGTCGCGAGCGTGTCCTTTTCGTAGTACATGGCTCTATAGATGCACTCCTTTAAAGCTGCCACGTCGTTTATCATATACTCCCAGTCGGTCGTTGTAAGCGGGTCCGTGTCGTCCGGGTAGTGGATCTCCTGGTAGTCTATCGCTCCGCTCATTTTCGTAATATTACATTTTAATTTCTTGCCCCACTGAGCAAGCGACATATTACTTAATAGGTAAGAGCAGCGGAACTCTAGGCCTCCATGTCTGACCGTTAATATCTTTCTGGATCTTAAGGCGAGGATCTCGCCTTTACCAAACTCCTCATATAGAAATGCACTAAGGTATGTATAATCATAACTGAGGTTATGCACGTATATTACGACCCTGTTATCATCGTCTAAGTTATACGTGTTAACTATCCATTTAAGGCTCTCTATGAGCTCCTCGACAGATCGGCCTATGTTATACTCCCCGTGCCATTCCATGCACCACTGATAGATCCAGCCTATAGGGTTGTCCTCGTCGTGGTTGTGACTTGTCTCTGTATCTAATATGATAGGAGTTTGTAAGTATTTAACAGGGTGCTTTGTTTGAGCACCCTTAACTATTGTATTTATGTCTTTATATGTATAATGTGTGACTGGTTTAACGTAATAGTTTCCGGTCCTATTTAGTTGTACTTGTAAAGGGTATGTCCTCGGCTGGCTGCCATACATAACTTGCTCCCGTAAACTCGTTAAAATCTTTAGTATAACTCTCTATAGACTTACCGGCTCCGGAGGACTCCAAAAAGGTCATTATCTTATCCGCGTTGTCAGCACTCCCGACCATTTCGAACGCTTGCGAGGATCCTAGAGTAGTCTTAGCAGACTCCCACCCCTCCGTCTTTAATATGTCCTCTAATTGCTTATCGCTAAACTGAGCCAGTCCCGGATATTTAGAGCGTAAAGTAGCAAATACTTTCCCGTAATACTCTTTTATACCCGTTACTGTTATTGTCTGATATGCCGTAGTACGATCTATCAGGCGGGCGAGTCTTTGCAGCTCTCCACGCTCTAAGCCTCGGGTGTTAAGATTAACTTTAAGGCGTCCTGACTTGCTCACTCCTAAGAAGTCTCTATTTTTGGAAGAATTAGCGAGCGCCTCATATCCGAAACTAGTTTCTGTCAGTCCTCTTTTCTGGATCTCCACGAGCTGCTGGTTAAGTCTCTTACCCTCATTAGCTATATATGCTCTAAGCTCTTTAACCGTTGCCCCGTGTATGTCGATAAGTCTCTTTTGTAGCATTGTATACCTCCTTTATAGGTATCGATCCCTCAGGATCTCGAGCGAGCGCTTGCACTCGTAAAGGATCTTAAGATCCTCCTCGTTCTTTATAGCCGCCTCGAGGGTGTCGATATCGTACGTGTTACTATATCCATTATAACCCCCGTTACGTATAATAGTAGGGAAATCTTTAAGCATATAGTCGAGGTCAACATGTCCGGCTATGCCCGGAACAAGTCCGTTATTCTTGTATTGCCACATACCCGCCCGTGTTAGATTGTAATTAAGCGTCTCGGCTGCGCCCTCTTTTTTCCACTCAGCGACCCATATAGTATACTTTACTAATACTCTCATAGGTACCGCTTTAAGGTAGTACGAACTCATGTATAGGCCCGTAAAATATCCGAGTCTTTCCATATAGTCACAAAACTCTGTAATTATACCGCCCAGAAACTCGCCGCCTTGGTCTAGCTGCCTCTTTTCCTCTACATCATAGTAAACAGGTAAGTCGAAAGTCTTACCGGCGAGCACTGTCGCGCACGCCATAGCCTCGTCCCTGGCTCCCTTGACTGTCTCCGTATAACTATACCAGTACGCCCCGACATGTAAGCCGGCTATCTTAGCGCTTTTATAGTTAATCTCAAAATAAGGGTCTTTTTGCTTTACATGATCGCGACCGTAACCGGCTCTTATTAAAACACCCTCGTACCCGGCGTCCTTTACCTGGTTAAAATCTATAACCCCGTTGTGTTTGCTTACATCAATTACTTTCACTCTCATTATCTGCTTTCTCCTCGTTATAACGTATGATCGCACTCAAACATATACAAGCGCCCGCCAGCGCCTCTATAGCGTCCTGTCTTTTAACTCTACCTATATAAGAGCGGTTATGTTTTGCTACGTCCGTCCTTATCTCGTCTAATATCTGTAGCGCCCTTGTCAGTTGCATTGTTATCCTCCTTTAACTGCTCAAGTATGATTTTAAGTTTATCAGGGATCGGCAAGCCACACCGGGCCACGTTCTCTATTATAGACAGTCCCTCATTTGCTATATAAAAGAGTACTACGGCGCTACGACATACGGCACCGGTACCAAGGACGTATACGTCCAGTATATGAGCGACTCCCACGATACAAAACAGTAAGAGCTTTTTAGTTATGCCTTTAAATCCTATCTCAGAGTTTAATTTATGCTCTATAGCTGCCGCCGCTACTCCGGTTATATAGTCAACTATAGCAAATACGATAAGGGCCTTGATAAGTCCGTCGGCTCCTCCTATGAAAAAGCCTATAATAGCGCCGGCCTCGCCCAGAGCCAGCTTAAAATCAAATTTACTCATTGTCTCCTCCTATGTGGGCCGGATATCCCGCCGGCCCTCGGGTGCTTATAAAAGGGGAATTAGAACGGGAGATCGTCGCCCAGGTCCTCCACGTCAGCAAAGGCCGTAGGCTTGAACTCCTCGGGGATCGCGTCAGTCATGATCGCACCAATAAAGAGCTTATTAAGTTTCATTAATACTGTCATACCCTTTAACTGTGGGTTATTAACCTCGACAGACTTAACCGTCTTAGTCTCCTTATCATATACACTCACGCGAGTGATAGGATACTGGGCGCTCTTAAAGTATGCCATATCGGGCACCTTTCCGTCCTTAAGGTTCTTATAAAGGTTAGGCAGCTTAACCTTACCCTTATCGTCCTTAAACCACTCGTTAATCTCGTCCCAGTCAAGATTTTTAAAGACGGGATCCTTAATAGCGAGCTTGTACTCCTTGCCGTCTCCGTTGTAATTGTCTACATAGCCGTAGAAATCAACCACACCACTAACCAACATGTCTTTCTTATCCATAGTATTATCCTCCTATCTATGGTCTATGTATTCCGGTCGAGCTGGCCGGTAAGCGTCAATCATTATAAACCGATACGCCGGTAGACTCTCCCGGATCTATATTAAAGCCGGTCACATAACCGTTAGTACAAATAACCTCTATAAATATGCCGGAGTGATTGCTCTCTACATTAAAGCGTGTCGTAGACTTTGCCGCCCTTATTCCCAGGGAGACATGGTCCGTTCTATGTATTATATCAAATATTCTATACTCTAGCTCTCCGTCTACTTTTGGATCCATTATAAGCTCGATAAACTCGTCGGCTCGTGCCTGAGGTATTGAGTGTATTGTTAAAGTTGTCATCGTTAACCTCCTTGCGTGGGTATAACCACCTTTAAAGAATGATTTCGTTATATAATAGGTTGCGGTCTTGTCGATCTGGCCGACATCATAAAATTTAGGTTTACTCATTTTATCCTATCTCTCCATTGACTTAACATCGTCTTTATGTACTCGTGCTCACGTAACCAGGTGTTTAATTTGCTTTGTAAGTCTTGCGCGTATTTAGCGTGTATTACATAGGTAGGAGTAAATCCTTTACTAACTACTACGTACTTATCGTCCCGGATCTCAGGTATCACGGCCTTGTATGTCCCGCCGCGTCTTATAAATCCCTTGTACTCGTAGTCGTCGGTTATTTCTATAAGGTATGTCTCCCACATACGGCGCCGGTAGTCCTCTATGTTCTCTCTCATTTGATCGCCCTCCTTTCATGTACTATGGTAGTTTATACCGTAGTACATT
>Ga0247609_10004840_pt1 | contig 13334 bp, 13 predicted proteins | sample 172DNAGHGlowgp2_FD_193487 | JGI IMG/M metagenome (GOLD analysis project Ga0247609, IMG submission 193487) | Sheep rumen microbial communities from Palmerston North, Manawatu-Wanganui, New Zealand - 1728 DNA GHGlow gp2 | ecosystem: Host-associated > Mammals > Digestive system > Stomach > Rumen ...
TGCTTGACGCCGAACAGTCTGTATTCTCTATAGCCCGTGCCATATATCGGGCGGCTCGGCGTCTTCAGGAATATGCCCTCTGGCTTCGTCCAGCCGCGGAATTTTATTGTCTTCATACCTTGCCCAAACTCGCGAAAGGCTCATCAGTTGCAAATACAGTATCTGCGAGGCGTGCGGTAGTTTTACCAGCTCGTTTAGCATTTTGGGTTCCATAAAGCGTTCTCCTTTCCTAGAATAATGTATTCATGAAATAGAATTATTGCAATGCTTAACGGTTATGTTATAATGCTACTGAATTAACTTTACAGGAGGAATTCAGTATGAAGATAGGAATAGTAGGTTACGGTAATTTAGGACGCGGCGTCGAGTGCGCGGTCAAGGAAAATGCTGACATGGAATTGGTCGCGGTCTTCACGCGCCGCAATCCTGCCACGGTTCAAATCAATACGCCCAATGTGCCGGTCGTGCACGTCGACGACGCCGCCGCTTGGCAAGGCAAGATTGATGTCATGATTCTTTGCGGCGGCTCGGCTACCGATTTGCCCACTCAGACGCCCGCTTTCGCCAAAATGTTCAACGTCATTGATAGCTTTGATACTCATGCTAAAATCCCTCAACATTTCAACGCGGTCGATGCCGCCGCCAAAGCCGCGGGCAAAGTCGCGGTTATCTCGGTCGGTTGGGACCCAGGGCTTTTCAGCCTCGCCCGTGCCTATGCCAATGCTATCCTGCCCGACGGCAACGACTATACTTTTTGGGGCAAAGGCGTCAGCCAAGGTCATTCCGACGCAATCCGCCGCATAAAGGGCGTCAAGAACGCTAAGCAATACACCGTGCCGATTGATTCAGCACTCGCCGCCGTGCGCTCTGGGCAAAATCCTGCCCTCACCACTCGCCAAAAACATTTGCGCGAATGCTTCGTAGTTCTTGAAGAAGGCGCAAACCCTGCCGAAGTCGAGACCGCTATCAAGACCATGCCCAATTACTTCGCCGATTATGATACGGTCGTCCACTTCATCAGCGAGGAAGAACTTTTGACTAATCACGCCGGCTTAGCGCATGGCGGCTTCGTCATTCGTTCCGGCAAGACCGGCTTTGACAAGGAGCATAATCACATTATCGAATTCAATCTCAAACTCGATTCCAATCCCGAATTTACGACCAGCGTTCTTGTCGCTTATGCCCGCGCCGCGTACCGGCTGAACAAGGAAGGCGTTAGCGGTTGCAAAACAGTATTCGATATTGCGCCTGCATATCTGTCCGCTAAAAGCGGCGAAGAACTTCGCGCTCATCTCCTTTAATGACTATCATTCCCCCGCAACCGCCTACCGCGCCTGCGCCCGCTCTTCGTCCCACGCCGCCCACGCCCCCGCGCCTTGATAAAGCTCCTTTCGTTCAGGAAAAAACCTCCAACGACGTTAATGAGCAAATGGCTCGCGACGCCGTCGCGAATGGGTCGGGAGCTTTAACTAAAATCGATAAGGGCGAACCGGCTAATCAAACCGTTACGATTATTCCGCCCGATGCCCCGCTCGATTCCCAATCCGATTACGACCGTGGGCAAGACGTCCTGCGCGAATTCCAAGAGCTTGACGCTCGTGAGTCGCAGTCGACGTATAATTTTCCCGCGCAAACTTCGCAAGAGCAATCGCAACCTTCTACGCCTAAATTTGTTCATCAAGAAGGGCACGGCGCATTTTTCTGGGTATTCACAATAATTTTTGTGGCGGTCGCGACATTCTTTATCGTCAAGAAATTTTTGCTGACGGATAAACCTGCGCTAACTAAATCGCAACTCTTCGACGACAATAAAAAAGCGACAGCAGATAAACTGCCGCCGCCAAAGCCCGCTCGCCTTACTAAAAAAGATGACGATAAGGGCAAACGCTTTGAAGTCAGAATTTAGCCAGACGTAGGAACGATTGAACGTATCCAACTCTCGAAACTGTCGGGGTTGCGCGTTTGAATAAGGACAACTCCAGGGCCTCTAAAACGGCAAACGAGACCTTCACCCGAAGTGAAACTCGAAATCCAGCCGCTAGAGGCCTTTTCGATTTTATAATCCATATAATCCGGCCATGCGACAAGGTGCCCGTTGTCAATGATAACCTCTTCGCCGCTTTCAAGGTTTATAGGGTGAATCACGCCGTAGCTAGAAACAAAAACGGTGCCGCGCCCGCTGGCATTGAGTAGGAAAAAACCTTCGCCGCTAAGAAAGCCCCGCGAAAAACTTTGCGTCTTAGTCTCAACGTTAATGCCTTGAGTGCTGGCTAAAAAGCCGTTTTTCTGAATGGTCAGACCGTAGGAGCCGTCAAGTTCAACGTCCATAATGCCGCCGGGAAAAGTATGACCGAAAATAACTTTGCCCGCGCCGCGCCGCGCTACTAATTCTTGAAAAAACATGCTCTCGCCCGAAAGAAATTTCCTAGCTAAACCGCTGAGAATGCCGCCGTCCATTTTGCCTTCAATTTCAATCGTCGGCGACATAGCAATCATAGCGTCGGATTCAGCTTTAATACTCTCGCCGCGTTCAAGATGACATTCGACAATGGGGAACGCTTCAGGATATAAAATTTCATATTTCAAAATGCTCACTCCTTTAATCAGCGTCGTAGACTTCCTTAAGCAAAGTTTCCTTGCGCAATTCTAAACAATGACAGGACTTTTTATCGGCGTCAATATTTTTAAGGGCGTCAAGCAAAATATTTCCAATCAACTGCGCGTCGTCGAAGAAAATATCGCGCATGAGGTTATGCGACCACCTGCGAATACCTTCGCCGTAATTGACAACAAAAGACAAATTAGCATAGCATGCGCCGATTTCCCGCGCCAAATAAACTTCAGGGGCGAGACTTTGCCCGACAATATCAGCGTGCCCGTTAAGCATAGCAATTTCAGCAGGGGATTCAAAGTGCCGCCCGTCCGTCACGGCGTAAATCCCGCGGTCGAAAATGCGCCCGTCGAAAAATTTCTTAGCAGAATCAAGGAGCTTGCCGCGCAGGTCTGGACAAAGAGCGTCGCGCATAATCAGCAAATAACGCCCGTCAAGCTGAACGTCTTTTCTATTGGACAGGTCAAGATAATCGTCAGGGATAAGCAGGTCGCGAGGATTAAGCAAGCGATTGACAGTGCCGACGCCGCCTTCAGATAAAATCTTTTTAACGCCGGCTTCTCTGAACGTCCAAAAAATTTGCCGCGAAGAATCAGCGCGAGTGACGCCGCTCCGCCAGCCGTGCATTTTACACGTCAGAAATTTTTTCCCGCTAACTTCACACAATCTGAAGGCAGGACTTTTGCCGTAAGGCGTCTGGAAAAATAAATTGTCCGCTAAAATTTCCGCGCCCGCAAAATTTTTCGGAAAGTCGGAACTAAGGGTGCCGGAGCCACCAATTATCGCGAAGTCGCAAATTGGAATATTCATGCGGTCTCCTTGACAAGGTTGACTTCATCAAGCGGTAAAATTTTGGGTTGCTCATCGCCCTTAATGCAAGCTTCAGTTATAACGATTTTGCGCGGCTCGTCAGATTTAGGAATTTCAAACATAACATCAAGCATAACGTCTTCGATAATGCCCTTGAGCGACCGCGCACCGGTCTTGCGTTCGATAGCCATTTTAGCGACAAGGCGCAAAGCGGATTCCTCAAACTCCAGCTTGACATTATCCATAGCCAAAAGTTTTTCGTACTGCTTAACGGGGGCGTTTTTCGGCTCAGTTAAAATCCTAAGCAAAGCGTCTTCGTCGAGAGTTTCAAGGGTGCAGATAACCGGCAAGCGACCGATAATTTCAGGAATAATGCCGTACTTCATTAAATCTTCTGGGCGCACTTGGTGAATCAGCTCATTGAATTTTTTATTAGCGTCTTCCTTGGAAGGAACTTCGGAGCCGAAACCGATAGCCGCTTCGCCCTTCTTAATGCGCTTTTCGATAATTTTTTCAATGCCGACGAACGCGCCGCCGCATATGAACAAAATATTTTTCGTGTCGACTTTAATCGTGGGGGCTTCGGGGTGCTTACGTTGCCCGCGCTCGGTGAATTCTACAACGCTACCTTCCAACATTTTCAACAGCCCTTGCTGAACGCCTTCGTGCCCAGGGTCAGCAGTAATGGAATTATTCGCGCCGGACTTGCGAGCGATTTTATCAAACTCATCAAGATAAATAATGCCGTGTTCAGTCTTGCTAACGTCCATGCCGGCGGCGTAGTAGAGATTGCGAACGGCGACTTCAACGTCCGCGCCAACAAAGCCGGCTTCAGTCAAGCTAGAGGCGTCAGTCACGGCGAAGGGAATATCCAAAAGTTTGGACAGGTGGCTAAGCATAGCGGTTTTGCCGCAACCGGTCGGACCCATGATAATGACGTTGGACTTGTCGATTTCGTCCGCGACGCCGTGATTATCAAGGTCGTATTTCATGCGCTTATAGTGGTTATAGGCGGCGACGGATAAAATTTTCTTAGCGCGTTCCTGCATGATGATAAATTCGTCGAGATATTTTTTAATGACGTGAGGTTTATTCTTAGCGAGCAAATCGTCGAGTGTGTTTTTGAAATTTTTCTTGCCTCTGAAAGATTTATTTCCTTCTTCGTCTTCGATGAAGTGATAAATATTTTTAATACAGCTTTTGCAAATGCCGAAACCGGTATTGGGGTCGAGAACGGGCATATCGGTACGGGATTGAATTTTAATACGGCGACCGCAAACGCTACAATGATAACTGTCAAATGCCATTTAAAGAATCTCCTTTGTGCAGATAAAAAACTTGCAATAAAAAATTACAGGGCGTATAATACACCCTGCGCGGCAAAAGCGTCAACAGTAAATCAAAGGGGGTTAAAAGCATGAAGGAAAAAATACACCCGCAGTACTTCGAGGCGACAGTAACTTGCGGTTGCGGCAATACATTTAAGACGGGTTCGACGAAAAAAGAATTGCGCGTAGATGTATGCTCCAAATGTCATCCGTTTTTCACGGGACGCCAGCGCGACGTTAAAGCGGGCGGACGCATAGAGAAATTCAACAAGCGTTATAAAAAAGCGTGATTAAAAACAGCAAGCGGGGAGAAATAGCCCTGCTTGTTTTGATATAGGGGAAAAATAAATGGAAAAACCGATAGTAGGCGGGCAAGCAGTAATAGAAGGCGTGATGATGCGCGGGTTTGGCAAAGTAGCGACGGCAGTCCGTGAACCCGGCGGAAATATAAATGTGCAAGTCAAAGCGGTCGTGTCGATAATGGAACGCTACCCGATTTTAAAGCTGCCATTACTGCGCGGGGCGGTGAGTTTATTTGAATCGCTGATATTGGGCATGAAGTCGCTATCATTTTCAGCGCAAGCGGCGGGCGAAGAGGACGAGCAATTAACTGACCGCGAATTAATAGGTACGATAATTTTAGCAGTGGGCTTAGCGTGCGGATTATTTATAGCGATACCGACCTTTGCGGCAAAATTTTTCCGCGAGCTTAGCTCCGACCCGATAATTTTAAATTTAGCGGAAGGAATATTGCGGCTGATAATTTTTTTAGTATATCTGTTGGCAATATCGCGCATGAAGGACATACAGCGAGTATTTCAATATCACGGCGCGGAGCACAAAACAATATTTTGCTACGAAGCGGACATGCCGTTGACGGTGGAGAACGTAAAAAAATTCCCGCGTCTGCACCCGCGTTGCGGAACGGCATTTTTGCTGATAGTGATGTTGGTAAGCATAATAGTTTTTGCGCTATTAGGCTGGGGCGATTTATGGGAAAGAATATTATCACGAATAATCTTGTTGCCGATAGTGGCGGGCATATCGTACGAGATAATCAGATTTTCTGCGCGGTCTGGCAATAAGTTCGTGAAGTTGGCGACGTTGCCGGGATTATGGCTACAATATTTAACGACGCGGGAACCAGATGATTCAATGATAGAAGTGGCGATAAAATCGTTAGAAGCGGTGCAGGAATAAGAAAAAGCCGTTCCGATTGGGGAGCGGCTTAAAAAATTTATATCATTGAAATACTAGCGGTCGCTTTAAAAGCGACGGAACAGCGGATGCGGTTAACCGTTTAGAAATTTGGACAAATTGCCGCGTTCGTACGCTACGCTAGTTAAATAAATTAAAGATTACAGGTCATATTCCTTGCGAATTTCGGCGATTTTAACGGGGCGATGCTCTTTAACGGACTTAGTAGCGGCTAAACCGATGAGAACAGGCTCTAAACCGTCCTGCGCGGTGACGGGCGTCTCTTTATCGTTGACAATCGCCTCAATAAATTCGTTAATTTCGGTCGCGTAGGCCATCATGTAGCGTTCAAGGAAAAAAAACATAGGTTTTTCGGCTAAAACGCCGTCTTTGCTACTGTAAACGGCATTTGAATCGCTATCGTTGGAAATTGCGACGCAACCTTTATCGCCGAAGACTTCAGCGCGTTGATCGTAGCCGTAACAGCAAGCGCGGCAGTTATCGATAACCGCAGTGGCTCCATTTGTGAGTTTTAAAGTTATAACGGCGGTATCAACGTCGCCAGCCTTGCCAATTTCCTCGTCAACCGTGATTGAGCCTTCCGCGTAGACTTCATCGACTTCCGCGCCGGAAAGATAGCGCACCATGTCGAAATCGTGGATAGTCATATCCAAAAATATGCCGCCGGAGACTTTTACGTAAGAAATTGGCGGCGGTTCGGGGTCGCGAGACGAAATTTTAATAATTTGTTGCTTGCCGACCTTGCCAGCCTCGATTGCCTTGCGAATTGCGCGGAAATTGTGGTCGAAACGGCGATTGAAGCCGACTTGATACTTTTTTCCGGTCTCTTTCACGACTTCGAGGACTTTTTTAATCTTTTCGACGTCATGATCGATAGGTTTTTCGCAAAAAACGTGTTTTCCGGCGCGTAAAGCCTCAATCGACAGCGGAGAATGCTGATCTGTGGACGCGCAGATTAAAACCGCTTCAATTTCAGGGTCGGCGAGAATTTCTTTGTAATCTTTGGTAGTTTTTTCGACGCCGATAGAATTTTTTGCCCAAGAATCGATTTTTTCGTTCATGAACGGGTCGGCAATGGTTTTAACAGTCGCGTTCTTAACGAATTTGGAAATACTTTCGGCGTGAACGTGTCCAATGCGCCCTGCTCCGATAATTCCAACTTTAATCATCAAAAATCCTCCTTATTTTTGGCGAAGTTCGACGTAATCAAGAATAATCTTAACCGCTTGCTCCGTCGTGATATTCGTCGTGTTAATCATCAAGTCATAGTTCTGCGGATCGCCCCAAACGCGCCCAGTATAGTAGTTGTAGTAACTTTTGCGCTTTTTATCGACGTCGAGCACGTCTTGGAACGAAAAATCTTTGTAAATTTCCTTAGCACGCTTGCGGCGGAAGTCATCATCGGCGTAAATGAAGAAGGAAAAATGATTTGGCACGTCGCGCAGGATATAATCAGCGCAACGACCGACGAAAACCGCAGATTCATCGCATTCAGCAAGCTCGCGAATGATTCTAGCCTGTTGAACGTACATTTGATTCTGACGCGGGACGCCTTGACCGACGAGCGCACTAAGCGAAGCGACAAAATCGTTAGGCGTGTCGTAGGAATTTTTGATAACGGATTGAACGTCTTCAAAAGTATCGAGACTTTCAGCCGCCGCCGCGACAATATTGCGGTTGTAGCACTTCATGCCCGTAGCTTTTGCAATGCCTTCGGCGATAGAGACGCCGCCGCTGCCGTATTGGCGCGTAATGGTGATAAATGTTTTTTCTTTCATAAGAAAAACCTCCTTTTATTGTTAAGTTTATATCATATCGCGATTAAATTCAATAAAAAACTTTACAAAATACCTTTTAAGCCGTCATCGCGATTTGCTCCCGCCGCTATTTTTTCCAGTTTATCATCTTTCTTTGCCTCCGCTTTGCAAAATCCCATATTACGGATTTTTGTCCCGCATTTGGGATTTTTCAGCACTTTTTAAGCCCGTTTTAAGCCCTTTTCGGGGCTTTTTTTAAATAAATTGTGTCACGACGCCATTTAGCCGCTTGAAAAATCCCGTATTGGGGATTTTTCCGTTTTGAACCGATTTTTTTTGGTACATCCAAAAATCTCTCGCAAGAATGCCGTTTTTCGGCACCTTAAAATCTCTTTTATGAGATTTCTATTTTTGAGCCGAAAAATCGCCATAAAAACCGTTTCAAACCAGATTTTTCAGCTCAAAACCACTTTTTATCACTCAAAACCCAATTTTTTTAGTAATCCACGCTTTTTTTCACGTCGCGCTACTGTTTTACCGTTATATAGCACGTATGTTTAATTTTTTCCGTCAAAACTCTGTAAATCGCCCGATAATCATCAAAAATTATGCCCGCGACGATTGAAATTTCGTTTCTAAACAATGCAAAAAAAAACGCCGTCATTTAGTCCAGCGTTTGCGATATTATTTCGGCGTCATGTTCATAAAGTCTTTGAAAACGTTTTGAAAATAATTTTAGTCGTTATAACCGACGCTAAAGGCAATTTTTTTATCAAAATTTATAAATCTGCGCCGTTAGATGCGATAACTTTCTTGTACCAAAAGAAAGAATCCTTGCGGGAGCGTGAAAAATCGCCTGTTCCGTCGTCGTGGCGATTAACATAAATAAATCCGTAGCGTTTAGCGTATTGACCGGTTCCCGCGCTCACACAATCGATACAACCCCACGTAGTATAGCCGATAAGCGGCACGCCGTCTTGAATTGCCTCGCCCATAGCCCGAATATGTTCGCGGAAATAGCTAATTCTATAATCATCGTGAATTGAACCGTCTTTTTCGACCTTATCGAACGCGCCGAAGCCATTTTCCACAATCATAATCGGCGTATCTGGATAACGCGACGCTAATTTATTCAAAGTCCAGCGCAAACCGTCCGGATCAATCTGCCAACCCCAATCGCTCGCCTTTAGGTACGGATTTTTCGCGCCGCCAAGCATACTGTCGTTAATTTGGTCGGCATTTTTATCGACAGTGACGCAATTTGACATGTAGTAGCTAAAAGTATAAAAATCGACGACGCCGGCGCGCAAAATTTTTTTATCGTCCTCGTTGTCCATGAAAGCTGTATCAATTCCCATATCTTGATAAAATTTTTTAGCAAAATAGGGATACGCGCCGCGAACTTGCACATCACCGCAGAGATCATTGAAAAAATTATCTTTGCGTTGAGTTTCGAGCATATCTTTAGGGTTCGGCGTCAGAGGATAGCGCGTCACGTGGCAAATCATGTTGCCGATTTTAAATTCGGGATTGATTTTATGCCCAGCGATAACAGCTTTAGCCGACGCGACAAATTGATTGTGCAAAGCTTGAATTCTTTCCTGAGGAACGTCTTTCAGTTCGCCGAATTTGCAAGGCGCAGTTCTATTTAAGTCCTCATCTTGAATAATTCCGACGCTGTAAAGGTTTCCGACGGTCGGAGACATAAGCGTCATATTAATTTCGTTGAACGTGAGCCAATATTTAACTTTATCCTTGAAACGTTCAAAGCAAGTGGTCGCGTACTTAACAAAAAGGTCAATCATCTTGCGATTGTAATAGCCGCGATACTTTTTGACGAGTTCAAAGGGCATTTCGTAATGATTTAGCGTGATAAGCGGTTCGATTCCATATTTTTTGCACTCGTCAATAATATTTTCGTAAAATTGCAAGCCGGCTTCGTTTGGCGTGGCGTCGTCGCCATTTGGAAAAATTCTAGCCCAATTTATCGAAAATCTAAAGCACGTAAAGCCCATTTCAGCGAAAAGCGCAATATCTTCCTTGTAATGGTGATAAAAATCAATCGCGGTGTGCGAAGGATAAAAAACGCCGTCTTCAATCTTCGGGCAGAAGGTGCGCGGGGTATTCACGTCGCCGCCGAGGAGTAAATCGGGCACGCAAAGCCCTTTTCCGCCTTCAAGATAGCCGCCCTCGTACTGATTTGCGGCAACGGCTCCTCCCCAGAGAAAATTTTTAGGAAATGCCATATAAATTCCTCCCAAAAGTTTTTTGCTATCAATTTTACAAGAAAAAATGTCGCTGTCAACGAAAAAAGCCTCCGTATCATTGGATGCGGAGACTTTTTTTATTTCTGGAAACGAATTTCGATTAGATATGAGCTTTTTCGCGGATATATTTGCGAGCTTTGATAGCATATTCGAGCGGATTAGCTTTGGCGGGGTCTTGTTCAGCCTCAACGATATACCAGCCGTCATAATCGCTAGCGTTTACAATGTCGAAAATGGGTCCAAAGTCAACATCGCCGTCGCCGGGGACGGTGAACATGCCTGCGCGGACGCCGTCAAGGAAACACATATTATTAGCTTTAACTTTGTCGCGAATTTCCATGCGAACGTCCTTTAAATGGATATGGCGAATGCGCGGAAGGTATTTTTTGAGAATAGCGAGATAATCTTCGCCGGAGCAGACGAGATGACCGGTATCATAGAGGAGCCAAACCAATTCGGGGTCGGTTTCAGCCATTAATCTATCAATTTCTTCAAAAGTTTGGACGCCGGTGCCCATATGATGATGATAAGTCATAGTCAAGCCGATTTTTTTAGCAACTGCGCCGAGTTTGTTCAAACCTTCGGTTAAAAGTTTCCATTGTTCTTCGGTGTTGTAGGGTTTATCGGCGAAAACAGCTTTATCGAACTTGCCTTGAATGCTGTTGCCCTGTTCAGCGACGTTGCAGAACTTCGCGCCCATAGTGTGAAGGAATTCGCAGTGTGCAATGAAATCTTTTTCGACCTGCTCATAAGGTTGAGTGAGCAAAAACGAGCTGAACCAAGCGGAAGCGATACTCATGCCGCGCAAATCGAGAGCTTTTTTGAGAACGTTGGTATCTTTGGGATATTTGCCGCCGACTTCGCAACCGGTGAAGCCCGCAAGAGCCATTTCGCTGACGCATTGTTCAAAAGTGTTTTCTTTGCCAAGGTCGGGCATATCGTCATTAGTCCAAGCAATCGGCGCAATACCGAGTTTAATTTTAGCCATTCAAAACCCTCCTAAAAATTTTACAGTGAATTAAGTACTAGCCTTGTCATATTTTCTAAAGTCGCGTTCGATTTGTTCAAGGGAGCGACCGCGAGTTTCGGGGACGAATTTAATAACAAACAGCAAGCCGAGTAAGCCGATACCCGCGAAGATAAAGAACGTTGCGGAAAGTCCGAAGCTGAATAAAAGTTGCGGGAAGAAGTAGCCGACAAAGAAATTGGCAACCCATAAGCACAAGACCGCGCAACCCATGCCCATACCGCGCAGGCGAACTGGAAACATTTCAGAGAGTAACAGCCACGTAACCGGAGAAAGAAAGCCTTGTTGGAAGAAAAGGAACGCAACCGTTAAGGCAAGGACGATATAAGGAAGACTGGTCGAGCCGTCAAAAACATCTGACGCGATACCGATAAGAAAGAGGCAAAGTATCGTTCCAATTTGCCCCGTCATAACTAGCGGGCGGCGTCCGTGCCTATCTATCATCCAAATTCCAAAGAACGTTGCACCAACAGAGATAATGCCGTTAGCAATGTTACCGATAAGCGCGGCTTGCGTCGAAAATCCTGCTTCCGTTAAAATCTGCGTGCCGTAATACATAATGGAGTTGACGCCGGAAATTTGCTGGCAAATAGCGACACCCATAGCGATAAAAACGATACGGCGAATCCAAGGAATTGCTAAGTCGGAATAAGTTGCGTGCTTAATGCTTTTTTCGAGTGCGATAGTTTCTTTGATTTCATCGAGTTCTTTTTGAGCGCGTTTTTCTTCGCGAATCTTTTTAAGGACTTCGAGAGCTTCACCGATACGCCCTTGAACGATTAACCAACGCGGCGATTCAGGGACGCCCAACATACCAATCCACAAGATAACCGCGGGTAATGAGGCTATTGCCAACATATATCGCCAAGTGCTACCCGTCGCGCCGTAGGAAACGCCCAGTGCCGCATTGATAGCGAAAGCCAATAACTGTCCCGTGACAATCATCAAATGATTTTGAGTAACCATTTGCCCGCGCTGTTCAACAGGAGACATTTCCGCCAAAAGTGTAGGAATTGTAACCGACGCTCCACCAACTGCCAGCCCCAAAGCAAAGCGGAAAAAAACTAAGACTTCAGCGTTGGGCGAAAGTGCGCAACCGTTTGCTCCGAAGAAAAAGATAGTTGCTAAGTAAAGAATCATTTTGCGGCGTCCGATAATGTCGGCAATACGACCGCCTAAAAACGCTCCGATAGCCGCGCCCGCCAACAGACTGCTTGTTATCAAGCCCGCCATTTTCGGCGATAAGTTTAATTGGTCGGGCAATGCCATAAAGGCAAGTGCACCGTTGATAACGCCGGTGTCATAGCCGAACAATAAGCCGCCGAGCGTAGAAATGAGCATCACTCCGCGCAGATAATCTTGATGAGTGATGTCATTAATCAATTCCTAAATCCCCCTAGAAATCAACTCGTAATGCGTAATGATTTTGGTATTTTAATTGCGCATTGCGCATTTCTAATTCTTAATTGCTTTTTAAGCAGTAGCTTTGTCGTAATTTCTGAAATCGCGTTCGATTTGCTCAAGCGAACGACCGCGAGTTTCGGGAACGAATTTAATAACAAACAGCAAACCGAGTAAGCCGATACCCGCGAAGATAAAGAACGTTGCGGAAAGTCCAAAGCTGAAGAGTAATTGCGGGAAGAAGAATCCGATAAAGAAGTTGGTAACCCACAAGCACAAGACCGCGCAACCCATGCCCATACCGCGAAGTCTTACTGGGAAAAGCTCGGAAAGCAACAGCCACGTAACCGGAGAAAGGAAACCTTGTTGGAAGAAAAGGAACGTAACCGTCAAGCAAAGGACAACATACGGAAGAAAAGCTGAACCGTCAAAAACATTCGACGCGATACCGATTGCGCAAAGGCAAGCCATAGTTCCAATTTGCCCCGTCATAATCAGCGGACGACGACCATGACGCCCCATCATCCAAATTCCAAAGAAAGTCGCAGTGACGGAAATAACGCCGTTTGCAATGTTACCAATTAAAGCCGCTTGCGTGGAAAAGCCTGCTTCAGTCAAAATCTGCGTGCCGTAATACATAATGGAGTTGACGCCGGAAATTTGTTGGCAGATAGCGACGCCCATAGCGATGAAGACGATACGACGAACCCACGGAACCGCGAGGTCGGAATAAGTTGCTTGCTGAACTGAACTTTCAAGCGCGATAGTTTCTTTGATTTCGTCAAGCTCTTTCTGTGCGCGTTTTTCTTCACGAATCTTTTTGAGGACTTCGAGAGCTTCACTGACGCGCCCTTGAACGATTAACCAACGCGGAGATTCAGGAACACTTAACATGCCGAGCCATAAGACAATAGC
>Ga0247609_10004841_pt1 | contig 13333 bp, 12 predicted proteins | sample 172DNAGHGlowgp2_FD_193487 | JGI IMG/M metagenome (GOLD analysis project Ga0247609, IMG submission 193487) | Sheep rumen microbial communities from Palmerston North, Manawatu-Wanganui, New Zealand - 1728 DNA GHGlow gp2 | ecosystem: Host-associated > Mammals > Digestive system > Stomach > Rumen ...
ATGCCGCCCTATGCTTTTCACTTATGTTGTTAGGTATTCTATTCTTCCATTGGCACATGCAAACCTTCTATTCAGGAGATCACTTGCTACACATCACCCTCTTCTACCCCGTCAATCTCTGTTTCCTTTTCGGATCACTATATGGATGCAAGGCTCTCAACGGTATAAAAAGTAGCATTATAACCAATCTTAGCATTGGAACCCTCGTCATCATCGGACTCCATATCGTACTTGTCACCATCACCAATTTCACCCTCGCGCACACACTTAGGATCAGCGAAGGCATTTGCTATCATTGGTATGCAGCACTCCCTACTACTATCGCCATCGTTGCATTTCTCTACCCCATTATACTGATTTGCAGAAAGAAAGCGCCAATATTTATTGGGCGGAAGTTAGCTGTTTAAACATTTCTATCCACTTTGGCATAATGATATCAGCCCGATATCTCTGAGAAGATAGGACACCATTCTGCCCCATTTGTTTTCTCAAGTCTTCATTCTCAATCAGAAGACAGACCTTATTAACGAAAGCACCAATATCGCGATTCATAATTAAAAAACCATCCACGCCATCTGTTATGATATCAGCGGGGCCATAAGGACAATCAAAAACTACAACAGGTAAGCCACAGCTTATGGCTTCGGGAATAACAAGACCGAAAGGTTCAAACAAAGAAGTTGAAACCAAGATTGAGCTCTCCCAATAGCAATCAAGAATATGCTCCGTTGGTTGATGAATCACGATATTCATACTCAACGAGCGTACTTTTTCTTCAAGTTCCTGTCGTTGCACGCCCTCACCATATATATCCAATTGCCAATCAGGGAATTGGGGCTGTATCTGTTCCCATATCCTCACCATTTCCAATGGCCTTTTCTGATAATCAAAACGGCCTACCCATATCACCCGTTTATTTTCTAGGGTTGAAACTGTACCCTCATTAAGGTGTACTATATTGGGAATAGTAACTACATGAGAGTGGACTTTTCGCCATTCATTTGCATCGGCCTCAGTCAACGCAACAATAACATCGACTTTTGAAAGGGCCTTCAAATAATGATACTTATACCATTTTCTTTGCAGCCAATACAATCCGTCTTCTATGGTTCGCGAACAGATAGAATGAGATTCCACAACCAATGGGATCGAACCTTTCAACTTCACCAATGAATCAATATGACCGGCAGTTGTACAAACGATGACATCTGGCCGTATTTGTTGGATGCGTTCAGCCAAACACTGCTCATAAATATGCTTCAGTTTCTTTGCGATCCACCTTCTTTTGACGATATTATATTGATATTGCTGATGGAAACGGATATTCAGATCTTCTATATGTACATTATCTTCCAAATGATAAGGTATTGGATGGTTGCCTTGGTCAGACGTTATCATATAGACGTCATAACCATATACAGAAGACAAATAGTTCATCTTCTCCACCAAAACCCGCTCAATTCCTCCCCAAATGGCAAGAGAACGAAAGACATATAGGATTTTCATTGGAGTTATTTGTTTTTAACGAGATTATCCTCATTATCCTCATAATGGTCTTTCTTATAGAAAATCCGAGTAATTCCTTTGCCCTGGATCTTGACATGTTGTATAAAACTCTGCCATATGGATTGGGAACCTATCGTTCCATAGCCCGTGACAGGGCGAGCATTTCGATTATACAAGAAAGCAATCTTTCCAAAAGGCTTTAATGACAAAGCCAACGAACCATCTTCACCACGACGGATATCTGTACGAATCTTTACCTGGCGGGCATAATCAGCATTGAATGCAAAAACCATTCCTCTAACACACAACTCCGGACGCTTGAAATGCTGGACAAATAGGAACATATCACGGATTAGTTCGAACATAAACAAGCCGAATCTACCATGTTGTTTGTCAGGAAAGAAACTCCAGAATGAACTAACGCAAGACACATCCGGTTTTTGAAGTTTCGTCATCATCAGATCTACATATTTCGGAGGATAGAATGTATCTGCATCAATACAAAAGTGGTATTTACCCTTTGCATGATCTAATCCACACTGACGGGCAAAGCCTGGGCTTTGCTTACTCTCATTATAATATGGAAGTCCTAAACGCTGATAAACTTCTTCTGTCCTATCTTTAGAATTATTATTAACGCCAAAAATTTCAATTGGATATTTCGTTTGGAGTTCACTCAATGACCAAAGACAAGAAGTCAATCGTCTTTCTTCGTTATAAGCAATTACCACTACAGAAACCAAAGGATCTTCACTCTGTTGACGAGCAAGCTTACCCTTTATCTCATCAAGAGTTGAAGCAGGAATCTCAACAAATGATTTTCCGTATATTGACAGATATTTATCGTACCAGTTCGTCATTATTCATAACTGATTTGTGTGCGAAGATACGCATTTTATGGCATACTTCCAAATTTTATATTAACTTTTTCATTTTACCAAGAGTCCAAATGGCAGTTACGCACAAAAAAGAAGGTATTTTTCCGAGAATAAACAACATGATATTGCTTAAACGAGATTGTTTAAAACGGCAAATCTGACCCCAGGTTGCAGGATGGGACATCATTGCTTTAATCTCTTTATTTGATATTGAAGACTGTACATCTTTTCTTCGTTTCAGAATATTACATGCCATATAGAAATCGGTCATCACAATATTATAACAACGATGAGGGAAATACACCTTATTATTTAATATAGAAGAAGTTTTCTTCAGATGATCGATAGCTTTAACATTCTGCATAATCTCATCCTTAGAGATGTTCCTACGTTGTTGATAATGGGATAACGAACCTTCTCGGCAGAGATAAGTATACGTAATGTCTGGCAACAAAACTGCTCTGGATATATACGTCACTAAATCAAAGGTAAAAACGAGGTCTTCCCAGTAATTGGTATCAATGAAGCGTAGATGATTCTCACGCAACAACGAAGTCTTTACCAAATAATTACATGCAGAAGCCTGAATACCTGCGTATTTCCGATAGGCAAAACTAACTAAAGCATCTTTCTCCAATAACTGTAATGAGGGGTATTGATATACGATCCGTTTTCCTGAGGTTTCGATCTTCTCATAAGAGCCAAATGCTATCTCAGCATCATACTGACGAATATTTTGCATCAACAAGGAAATAGTATTGGGATCTATTAGATCATCAGAATCCATAAAGTATAAATAATCACCTTGTGCCATTTCGATGATCTCATTACGAGATTTAGAGACTCCCAAATTATCTGTATGGGAAATAATATGTATATCCTTGCCTCTTGAATGTGACACCTGAAAATCTCTAATGATATCAATAGAAGCATCATGACCCGCATCATCTATAATCAGGAATTCTATGGAGGAATATGATTGAGACAATGCTGACTCTATAGACTGCTTGATACAATCAACAGACTGATATACAGGTATGCCTATAGTAACATCGTAATTCATCAGTTATTCACCAGTTCATCAAATAATTGTACCCATTGTTTCGCAATACCATCAATCTCAAAACGCGATGAATTCTGAAATGCATTCCTACCAAAACGGCTTCTCAATTCCGGATTAGCAATCATATATGACATTCTTTCTGCTAAGCCATCAACATTCTCGGCTGGTACCAGATAGCCATCTTCACCTTCAGAAATGATTTCACCAGGCCCCGATTTACAATCAAACGAAATAACAGGAAGTCCACACGCCATAGCCTCGGCAAGAACCATACCAAAGCCTTCAAAACGAGAACTCAGTACAAATAATGAACTATCTCGAAGTTCTTTCATTACATCTGTTGTCTTACCTTCCAATTTACATCGGCTATGATCTATACCTAGTTCCTTTATTTGTTGGACATATGGAGTTTTATCACCTTGTCCATAATATATCAGCTCCCATTCAGGGTAATTCTTTTCAATTTTTGCCCAAGCTTGGAGTAACAAATCAACACCTTTCTGATAAGCATAGCGACCTACAGAAATAACGCGTTTTCTGTTTAACAACGAACAATCTTTTGGTCGGATTGCCAATGGATCAGGTATGACACTTACATTGCACAATTCTGGCCACGCTTTCTTTTCGCTTTCTGTTAAGACGACCATCCTATCTAATTCTTTCAGATGTCCTATCAGATTTCGCATCCACAATTTTGCAAACAGCTGTTTTAGAATATTGCTATCACCTGCCTCAAAATTCCGATAATTCCTCCGATTAACATGTAACTCGCCCACCTTCTTACTGCCATCCTTGATCCTAGTAATGAAATTTATCTCTCGACGGAGGACACTAATTGTTACGTCAGGACGAATCCGCAAAAGTTCCGAAGTAAGATACTTTTTGTAAAGACGTTGTTTCTTTAAATACAAGAACACTTTCTTATAAAATGGCTGATGCCATAATTCTTCAAAATCTAGTCCCAGATTAATGACTCTTACCCGTTCTGAAAGTGGGAAGAACGAAGGTTTCCCAATACCCTCAGTTGCAATAACAGTTACGTCATAATCTAAGATCTTCGCGAAATAATTGGCTTTTATTGACACGACACGTTCAACCCCACCTGTGGAGTATAAAGCAGGAGCGCAGAAAACAATCTTATACTTATTAACTACCATGGAGTCTTAAATGTAGCTCTACCTTGAGCAATTCTTACATACCGATAAACCAACCGCTCAACCAGATTAAAGAGACGAAGAATCAAAAACAATCTCGATTTGCCTCCACGCTTAAAATGCTTTCTAACAAACTGATATTCCTGCGTCGAAAAGAAATATACGTCATCACCAGAAAAGCAATGAGTCAGTTTAGCCAAGCCCTTAAAAGGATCTTTTATTACCTCAATAATCTTCTCACTCAGTATTCCAGTTTCTTTCACCTCTAACAGCACTGATTTTTCGTTAAAAATGAATAGTTGCTCATTTTGAAATTGACTAGCATTTGTACAAAGATAGTGAACGATATAAGCGTCTTTGAGATACCTTATGCCGTGTTTTAATTCACAATTCCATTCATCATCAAGTTGGTGAACAATATGATTCATCTCATAATTTGTTTTTGCAAATGAAGGTTGATCCTTATAAACATTATACTGATAGCCTTGATTAAGATAAATATTCCAAAGGCGATAGAATTCATGAGCCACTGGTACATCCTTTACATAAATGACTCCTGAATTAAAAAAGACACTCTCATGATCTAATGGGAAATCTAATTGTCTACCCATTCGCAGATTCATTTCACGATATGGATTATCCTTTAAAAGACAATGAGAGTCATAACATGCCGCTATAGGGGCATTTACATGTTCAATGTCATCAAGTATTTTGGTAATGATGGTATCACAGTCTATGAAAAGAAAATCTCCCTCTATCAAATTACGTATACTTGTCTTTAGCTGCCTTGATCGTTGCTGAGCATTATATTTACTGCCATCTAAGTCAATCACCTTCATCTCGTCTACGTATCTTACTTTCTCCTTACGTATTCCCGTTAGAGTTTCTGATGTCAGTTTATCGGTTAGCAAAACAATATGGGCATCAGGCATATAATATTTCAGTGAATACATTGAAATATATGCCTGTTCCAAATAGATGTCATCAGGTGAACTTACAACAACATATACAATTTTCGTTTTCATATTGCTTCCTTCATGTTTAATTATACTTAAAATGTAAAATCTGACTACAGATGTCATATTTCCGAAAGACATCTCTTATTTGAATATCATTTTTTGAAACAACAGGATCAGCATTAAGAAGTGATAATGCTTGTTCCTTGGGTTCAAGCATATCTATATAATCTTGTCTCATATTGTTTTCAATCCTGACTCTGTATACACAGAATCCATTCATGATTCCCATTGCATAAAACCAAATATCATCACTAAATTGGCAAATATCCATAAAAACATCCTGATTGAAAACCTCTTCGGATAGAGAGTGAGGAGGATAAAGTACTCCTCCCACACCAGTTTGGACATTTAAGGCACTAGGTCCCTCATCAGCGACCTCCCAAATCCAATTCAAATATTCAGCAATGCAACCTTTATTATCAAATTTTATTTTATGTACCCGATTTGCATGTATATAATTTGGGTGTTTTGCATAAGAAGAGAGAAGATGATACAAAAAATGAGGACTGTAAATAGCATCATCATCTATGGTCACAATAATGGAGTTGGGATATGCCCTCAATGTTGGTATTAGTTTTTTATACGATAAAATATCCTCTGTATATCGTATCTCCAAATGTCTCTTTTGCAATCGTTTCAATGTTTGGGGAAGTTCTGCGATTCCATGAGCCTCTGCTAACCACAGAATAATTCTGTTCGGAATAATCTTACCACATAAAATAGATTCTATCGCAATATATACATCCTCAATTCTTTTTCCGTAGGAAGTCAATGATATGATTACTTCCTCATTAAAATACATTTTATTTGTTACGCTTTGGCTACATCTTATATGATTAAATATCTTCAATATTTTTACAAGAATTCCATATAGGAACCTATACCCCCTTCTGTTCTTTTTTGTCTGGAAATAAAAAAAAACATAGATGTAATATGCAAGACTCCTCATTGACGTACTTCATTATTCTTAAACTTCCGTGGCAGTAACATTAATTCACACTTGCGCACAAACTTCTGCCCAAACAACTTTACCAATAGAGCTCTTGTCCTATAATAAGCTTTTGCCTTATGAGAAAACCATGAATTTTGGAAGTGATGGATGGCGTAAGTATATGGAGTTATCTCCACCTCGCGTGAATCAAATACCTTGGGCGAGAAAAAGACATCGTTAAACTCCAAGACCTCCTTCTGCATATCCAATTGACGAATATTCAGAGTTTCTTCCAAAGAAAGCACACGTACAGGCTTAATATTTTCTATTTGTCTTATCATTATCGCTGGCAATGTTTGAATATTCAGACTTCCATCTTCATTAATAAAAGGGCGGTCTTGATAATAATCTAGGCAAGCCTTTATCCAATCGCACCTTTTTTCCGCTCCCATGATAGCAGCTTCTGGAGTTTGGGCTTTCTCAGCCCCCATAAAATAAGGCAGATCCAACAAATCGTCAAAGCTCTTCAGTACCTCAACGTCAGAATCCAAATAAATGCCACCATAATTATACAAGGCATAAAATCTAATATAATCTGCAGCAAAAGCATATTTCTTTTTTTCAAATGCCTGTCTCACCCAAATGGATGAACTCATATCAAAGCGATTTGTATCCCAAAGAACAACTTGATAGTCCGACAGATGTTTCTTCCACGTATCAAGGCACTTGGCTATTTTAGGAGGATAAGGATCGCCACTTAGCCAGCATAAGTGTATAATTTTAGGTATCATTTAAAATACTATTTTCATTTATACTTTTTGCAAAAGTACATTATTTTATGCAAAATACCAAATTTTTAGTTATGTTTCAAAGAAAAAAAATAAAAAATTACCAGTTTTCTTGCATATTTCAGATAAAATTCGTACTTTAGCGCACCATTATATAATAAAACAAACCACAATGGCTAAAAATTACAGGTATCATGTAACAGTCGGCTTGCCAGTATATGGCGTAGAAAAGTATATACGGAAAAGTTTGTTGTCAGTATTAAACCAAACCTACAAGGATGAATTTGAGGTTCTTGTTGTTGATGATCTTGGTCCTGACAACTCGATATCCATAGTCAAAGAACTACAGGAATCACATCCAAGAGGCAAATACATTCGTATACTAACCCAGCCACAAAATATGGGTTGTTGGGCGGCACGAAACAGAATCCTTGACGAAGCCCAAGGAGAATATCTGTTATTACTTGACTCTGATGACTTTCTCTCAGAGGATGCCTTAGAGAAAATGACAGATGTTGCAGAGAAATACCAAACAGACGTAGTATATGGCTCCGTCGAACCAATTCCAGAAGCGGGGAAGCCAACTAATTTGACCGAAAAAGATATCAAACTACCGTTCAAGCTCTTACTTGGTAAAGATGAATTGGCAAGTTATGCGAACCAGGATCTTCATGCCACACTTTACAACTTTATTTGGAATGTGCTATTTAGAATGGAATTTCTGAAGAAACACCATCTAAGATTCCAAGAAACGAGGTTCTCTGATGACATTCTATTTGCCACAGATATGCAGCCATTCGTGGAAAGAGCAGTACTTCTTCCGGATATCACCTATAATTATGTACTACGCCCTGGTTCGCTCTCAAATTTCCAAATCAGGAAAGAAATCAAACTGACAGAGATCGAACAATTCATCAAAATCTATACTTATATCAAGAATCAAGCTAAGACCCTTAAAGGGAAACCATATTTCGAGACTAGATGTGCCAAAGCCATGATTTACATGTTTTACATCATCTGCGGAGCTCTTAAGAACCGAGAGAAGATCACGCCATCCCTAACTGATAAAGCGATACGCGACGCCATGCAGCACCCCTTGGGTATATTGGAAATTCTCAGTTTCAAGAAATACAGGACTGCCAATCTAGTATTCTGGCTCATTGGAGCCTTGCCACCAAGATTATCTATCATGGCACTAATATTATTAGGAAAGAAAAAGCATTTATTATAATAAAATATGGAGCACAAATACCAAGTAACAGTTGGCATGCCGGTTTGGGGAGTTGAGAAATATATAAAGCGTTGTTTACTCTCCATTTTAGAGCAAGATTTTGAGGACATGGAAATCCTTGTAGTCGACGATTGCGGTCCAGACCAGTCTATAGCCATTGCTAAAGAAATTATGCAGGATCACCCTCAAGGGCAAAAAATAAAAATCTTGCACCAGCCGCAGAACATGGGCTGTTGGGCTGCTCGAAACAGAGTCCTTGACGAAGCTCAAGGTAAGTATATATTATTAGTTGATAGTGATGACTATTTAGCAAAAGGGGCTATTCGAAAACTATATAAAAGTTCGGAGGAGACAGGTTCTGAAGCCACCTATGGTTCTATTTCTCCTGTAGATGAAAATGGAAACATTTTAGAAAATAGTGGTGTTGACGGTATTAATTATCCAAATATAACATTGACAGGACCAGATCAACTTGCAAGCTTTGCAAATAGCACCATTCATCGCCGTAACCTGCATAACTTTATTTGGAATATTCTCCTAAGGAAAGATTTTATTGAAAAACACCATCTTAGATTCAGGAAAACTAAATTCTGGGATGACGTGCTCTTCAATGCAGACATGCAACCTTTGATTCTTTCGGCAACATTCATACCTGATGTAACATATTGTTATGTAATTCGAGCAAACTCACTTTCTAATTACCAATTACGAAAACAAATTAATATTGAAGAGGCTCGCCAACACATTTGCAACTTCCAATATCTTAAACAACAATGTAAAGAATTAAGGGGTAAAAGCTATTTCGAGAACAGAATAACAAAAATCCATCTGGATTTATTCTATATATTGATTGGTTTTATACGTAACAAGAACATTTTGACTGCCCCAATGAAAAAAGAAGAATTCAAAAAAGCGATTCAACATCCTTTAGGATTTATGGAAATATTAAAATTCAAGCAGCACAAGGCTATCAATCTTTTGTTTTGGATAATGGGAATATTACCTTCCTCCCTATCATACTCCACTATCATCCTTGTTGGAAAACTAAAACATCTGATGTAAACAATATGAAGATTTTCTTTCTTATTTTTCACGGCTTCGACCCAAGTAATGGTATCAGCAAGAAGATATCATATCAACTGGAGGCATTCAAAGCCAATGGGCATGAGGTTCATATATGCTATATGGACGAAGAAGATACCAAGCGGAGAATGGTAGATGGGCAAACTATCAGAGATTACGGAAGCGGAAAGAAAAGTAAGATACTAAAACGAATAGAATTCAACTCAGTTGTTAACTATTCCATTTCACAAAAGACCGACTTTGTATATATCCGGTCTAATCACAACGCGAATCCTTTTACTATCCGTATGGTTAAAAGGATGAGAAAAGCTGGCATGAAAGTGGTTATGGAGATTCCGACATACCCATACGATTCAGAATATCATACTCAGGGTATGGACAAACAAATTTTTCAAGACAAGATATTCAGAAAATACTTAGCAAAACAGTTAGATGCCATTGTGACATTCTCTGACTATGAAGAGATATTCGGACAAAAGACCATCAGAATTTCTAATGGTATAGATTTCAACAGTGTGAAAGTGAAGTCGACAATTAATAACACATCTAAAGAACTTAATCTGATAGGTGTGGCAGAAATACACGAATGGCATGGTTTTGACAGAGTTCTCAAAGGCCTCGTTAATTATTACTCTAAGCCACAAACATATATCGTACGATTCCACATAGTAGGCTATTTCTTTATTGCAGAGGAAGAAAGAGAATTCAAGAAGTTCATTGCTGACCATCACATGGAAGAGTACGTGATTCTTCATGGCAAAAAACATGGTGCAGAATTAGATGGGCTATTCAATCAATGTGATTTCGGTATTGGAAGTTTAGGGCGTCATCGTGTCGGTATCCAAAAGATTAAAACACTGAAGAACAGAGAATATGCAGCAAGAGGTATTCCTTTCGTCTATTCTGAAACAGATACAGACTTTGATCAGAAACCCTATGTATTAAAGGTTCCTGCCGATGAAACACCTATTGATATCAATCATATCATTCAATTCTATAAAGGATTATCTATGACTCCTTTAGAAATCAGAGAGTCAATCAGAGCTCTATCTTGGAAGAATCAGATGGGGATTGTATTAAAGAATGTATTTGAAACATGAAAAGGATCTGCTTCATAGTTGACAGTATCTTCACCATCGGTGGTGTACAGCGGGTGACGGCGGTGATTGCCAAAGAATTGGCAAAGGAGTACGACGTGACCATACTGACATTTGATCATGCAAACAAGAAAGATACAACCTTGTATGGTCTGAATGAAGCCAATATCGCCTATAGATTCATCTCTTATCCTAAAGTTAGCTATCTAAAGAATAAACTATGTAAAGCCTTTAGTGGTATCTATCTGAAAACTCAGCCACAGTCAAGATGGTGCTCTGATCTCTATGCCAAGAGTTCATATCCATCAGAACTGAGAGATGCATTATCAAAAGAGTTAAAACAAGGAAATTACGATGTCATCATTGGTGTACATGCACCTTTGGCTGCCAGATTAGCAACACTACGCAGGCAAATTCCGAATGCGAAACTAATTGGATGGTTGCATAATTCATATGAGGCTTTGTTTGGAGAGGACTCACATTATTATATCGGACCTAAAAGGCGAAGACATTACATCTATCAATTCAGAAAGTTAGACAAAGTTGTTGTACTTTGCCAAGATGATGCTAATCGCTTCCACCAATATGATAAAGCGTTTTTCCCAACTGTCATTTATAACCCGTTGACACTTATACCAGGGAATCCCTCAATTGGCAATAGCAAGAGATTCCTCACCATAGGGCGTTTTACGCCACTGCACAAAGGTATAGACCTGTTAATTGAAGCCTTCCATCTGTTCTCACAGAAAAATAGCGATTGGAAATTAGATATTGTTGGCGAAGGACCAGAAGAAAAGAAATACAGAAGCCTTATCAAGAATTACCATCTGGAAGATAGGATCACTATTCATCCATTTACCTATCATGTTCAGGATTTCTATTCCAATGCACAAGTCTATGTGCTAAGTTCCAGATGGGAAGGAATGCCACTGGTTTTGGTAGAAGCCATGTCTCATGGGTTACCAGTAGTTACATCTGATTTACCTATTTGTAATGAGATACTTGGCGATTTCGGTCTGTTCTTTGAAAATGGCAATATTGAGGAACTTGCCGAACGATTAGAAGATGCCACACATATAGACTGGCAGGCGAAATCAGAAGAGGCATTAAAAATAGCCCAGCGATTTGAGATACATCACATTATTGATAATTGGAAACGATTTTTATTTTAGCAGAAATATGAAATTACTAAGTATTATTATACCCATTTATGGTGTAGAGAAGTATATTGAGGAATGCCTTGATTCAATCATATCTCAAGAGTGTGAGGGTATAGATTTGGAGTGTATTTTGATTGACGACTGTACGCCTGATAACAGCATGACAGTAGTTTCTAAAAAACTCCAGGAATATCATGGCGGAATAAACTTTATTATTAAGCATCACGATATAAATCGCGGACATTGCGCAGCTCGCAACACAGGACTTAAATATGCATCTGGCGATTATGTTCTTTTTGTAGACTCTGATGACATCCTTGCACCAAAAGCTTTACAAAGTTTGTATGAAGAATTAAACAAAACAAATGTCTGCGAAGTGGATGTTATAATGGGCAATGCATACGATCGGATGGATAAAAGGTGCATTATGGACTTCGATGATGATACATCTTTTCTAATTGAAAATAATAAAGAGGAAGCCTTGCGCAAATTGCTATCACGAGAACTATTTCATACTTCTTGGAATAAACTTGTAAAAAAGACAATGCTTATTAGGGATAAAATTTATTTTGAGGAAGGGATTATCAATGAAGATCTATTATGGTCATACCTCGTATTTTTGCATGCAAAGAGTGTGTTAATTGTACCTAAAGTAACATATATATATGCCAAGGACAATCCTACCAACATTACAAATACGTCGGAAGAAAGAATTACTCATATTATTAGGAGCAGGACAATATCATGCAAAAAAATACTTGATAATCCACCACATTTTCCATGGCCAGAGTATTATACATATGCATTCTACATCTTATTAAGAGGTATTTATTTTTTCGAGAACAACGTAAAATCTGATGATTTACGCAATGCATTGTATAATCAAAGAGCAAGACTACTTGAAGAAGTGAAAAGCAAGAAATACTATTGGCTATACATATTCTTTCTTACATCTGTTAAACCATTCTTCTATTTAACAAAACTCCGTTTATATCGCAGATATTTTGATCGATTATCAAAAGTGTTTGTTTCGCTGACATATTTTTTCAATATTAAAACAAGTTCATAACTTTCTCTACTATCGGGGCCATATCGTAGTATTTATATTCGGCGAGGTGACCACCGAGTATGAGGTTCGGCTCCTGGTCAGCTAAATCCTTATACTGCTGATAGAGCGACATATTCCGTTCGTCGTTTACACTGTAATAGGGTTCCATGCCGTCCTTCCACTCTGAAGAGTATTCACGGGAAATGACTGTCTTTGGACATTTATAGACATCATCACCAAACATCTCAAAGTGTTTGTGTTCGATGATTCGAGTATAGGGTACTTCTGCATCTGTGAAATTCATCACGGCATTACCTTGGTAGTTAGGCATATCTAAAATTTCCTCTTCAAAACGTACTGTGCGATATTCTAGTT
>Ga0247609_10004842_pt1 | contig 13327 bp, 14 predicted proteins | sample 172DNAGHGlowgp2_FD_193487 | JGI IMG/M metagenome (GOLD analysis project Ga0247609, IMG submission 193487) | Sheep rumen microbial communities from Palmerston North, Manawatu-Wanganui, New Zealand - 1728 DNA GHGlow gp2 | ecosystem: Host-associated > Mammals > Digestive system > Stomach > Rumen ...
AAGAAAACAAAACCATTAAACAAATACGTTTATGAAAGAATTAAATTTACAAGCACTGAGATTTGACTGTCAGTGTCCTAACTGTAAAAAGTGGTGGACCTGCGATAAAGATGATCTCAAAAATAAGGTCGTAGAAGTATTGGTTCCGACGCATCCTGGTCATTTGGGAAGTCCCACCTACCCTTCCAAGCGAACTCGCTACTATGTGAACTGTGCTAACTGCCAAGCCGAAATCGTTGTTGACGGTGTTCATCCTGCATTAAAGGAATATATCACCGAAGGCATCGGAAAATAGGCTAAAAGGCAAAGATTTTTAAAAGGTTTTCTACGTTTAGGGAACCTTTTTCTTTTAAAAAAAGACTACTCCATGTGCTCCATTTTTTAATTTGACCTTTGAAAAAGTTTTCCATTTTGTTAATGTAAGGTTTAAGTGTTTATTTTTACAACTACTTGAAGTTTTATGAGCCTCACAATTAATATCTATTATACATGAATAAATGGTAATGCAAGAAAATTCGCAGAAGAAATGGTTTCTAGCTGATTGGTGGATAGAATTCGTGCAGAAGAATGAAATGAAAAATATGAATATTTCTTTTCTATGGAAGATAAAGAAACTGTATTATTGATTGATAGATGGAAAGATAAAGAAGCTTTGGATATACATCATAAATCAGAAATGATGAAAGAAATTGCTGAACTTCGTGATAAATATCAGCTTCATATGAAAGTGGAAATGTTTAATGAAGCTTCTAAATAACCCTCATTTACCAGTTTAACTAAAATTATTGAAATTGAAAAAAATTCTCATTTTCATATATTTCAAATCGTTTAATTTCACGGTTAATTTGTAGAAATAATAATGAAGAAAGCCAAGAGAATAGCTAGAATATCATTAGATACTTTGATATTAATATTTGTTATCCTACTCGCAGTATGAGTATATTTTTTTAATAGAGTACATAGAAATACAATCATTAAACCTGATGATGAATTGATTTGAGACCGTTATGAAGTCCCAAGACTAGGAGAAGAACCTGTGAATGTAAATTTATACTACCCTGACACTTATGAATGAATTCTTCCTGTGGTATTTAATATCCATTGATGAGCTTTTTTTGCTTGAAGTGCAGATACATTAGATACACAGAGTGAAAGAATTGCTAAAGATTGGAATGTGATGGTAGTAAACATCAATTACAAATTACTCAATATGGATTATTCCATTTCCTATGCATTAGACGAAATCGTGGATACTATCAAATATTTCAAAAATAATGCTGAGAAATACGATATTGACCCAAATAAAATGATAGTTATGTGATATTCCGCTGGATGAGATTATGCAATGGAAGCCTGCATAACTCTGAAAAAAGAAAATATCGATGTTTTCGCTCAGATTTTGTGATATGCTTACATTTGAGATGCTGACGATATGTATTTAGAATTATCTGAAGAGCAGCAAAAATCTATCGCTCCTGCCCTATTTATTTTAGCTGACAATGATTTAATTTGAGATACTTCACTGGAATATGAAGAAATATTAAGAGAAAACTGAATTCAAACAGAGGTTAAAGAGTATTCAGGAGCTATGCACTGATTTATTGAGAGCAACAACCCTGAACGCGAAGCTGTAACTGGAGAAAGACCTGAACAAAAAGAAATGGCAAGAGATGCTGAAGATTATGCACTTAAATGGTTGAAAGATTTGTGATTGTAGACTTTTATTTGCTTAACTAAGAACTCAATAACTGACCTAAAAGACAAAAAAAGTATCGTGATTTACTTTTCTAGAGCTGACGAAAATTATGGAGTTGGATATGTAGAGAAATGAAATACAGAAGTTATAGCTGAATATATCCAGGAATTGGTTTGAGCAGATTTATTCAAAGTGGAGAGAAAAACTCCTTATGCCAAAGATTATACCACTTGCATCAAAGAAGCTCAAGAGGAAATTGATAATGATGAAAGACCAGAAATAGTGAATTCTTTGGAAAGTATTGACGACTATGAAGTGATTTATGTTTGATGACCAATCTATCGGTGACAATTACCACAACCAATGGTTACTCAGTTAGAGAAATTAAATTGGGAATGAAAAATAGTTAGACCATTTACTACTCACGAAGGTTCTGGTTTAGCTTGAGTTCCAGGTCAATTGAAAAATTTCTGCCAATGAGCTGAAGTTTTGGAATGATTAGCTATCCGTGGTAGCTCAGTTTATCAAGCGAAAGATACTGTTGAAAATTGGTTGTAAACCAATATTTAACATATATGAAAAAATCTAGAATAGCAAGCATAACTTGAATAATATTACTAAGCATTATTTTAATTCTATGCTTAATCTTTTGATTAAAGCGGAATAAAAAGTCTGACCGAAATTTTGCGATAATCCCTCATTTTATGCTAGATAACGAAAAGGTGGATCAGTTTTATAGTTTTCTGAAAAGTGAATATTACAACTGATGAGAGCCTGAAAAAATAGTTCTAATCTCTCCAAACCATTTTCACACAGATACGAAAGAAATTCAAACTATATGCGAATCTGCTGATGTAAATTATAAATCTACGACTGAAAGTTTAAGTTCAGAACTACATAATTTATGAGTTAAATGTGATGAGAATTGAGAGATTTTTGATACATGGTGAGATATTCAAAAGACAAATGAACACGGAATTGGAGAACATTTTCAGTGGATAAATAAATATTTCCCAAATAGTGAAGTTTTACCAATTATATCTCCTTGTTTTCAATTATCTGCTGTAGAAAATGTTTTAACGAGCTTGAAAGGTTTGAACTGAAATATTTTAGTTATCGCTTCGGTAGATTTTGCTCATTATCAAAATGAACAACAAACATTGCAACACGACCAAAAATCCATAGAAACATTAAAAAGCATGACATTAAATCAGTCAGAATTTATTGGTTGAATTGATGCCGACTGCCCTGTTTGCCTATATTTGCTACAAACTTTAGCAAATCAAAACTGAAAAAAAGCTGAATTGCGATATCGTGATAGTTCATCCACGATTCTATGAAAAGATATGAAAGAAGAAAATACATCAAGACTTTTTATCTGGTATAAATAAAAAGTATGAGAAAAAAATCGGACTTCAAAACTTCCAAAGTTCGTTGACTAAAGCCGAGCTCTGAATATCTATATAAAAGGAATAGTCTGATTTTTTGTGCGTTTGTTTTGTTGCTTTGCTCTGTAATAGTACGATTCATCGATAGCTTTGCTGAATGAATGAGGAGCCTTTTTCTCACTTACGCAAAGATACAAGAACAAACAAAATCTGAAAAGATAGTTTGCGAACCTGACTGAGAAACAGTTTGCATTTGAAATTCTCTGAAAAATATTGAGCTTCCTGTTTTACAAAATCCAAGTTATATCATAGCATGATGAGACGTAATGCTAAGTAGGAATATCGGATTTTACTCTAAAAAACAGTGATATGACCGCATTTTCAAGGAGTGAAATTATAATCCATTAAATAAATTTGAAAATTGTAAATCTGATAATTGCTTACTATTCTTAAACCTTGAGAGTCTATTCTGTGAACCTGACCACGATATTCAAATGTGAGGATTTGATTTCCGTTCTAATCCCAAGAATATTGAAACATTACTCCAATACCGCCAGAATAAATCTCTATTATTAGCTCTACCAAATAATCATTTCGCTAACTGATGATATCAATGACTAACTATCACAAAAGACTTACTCAATCAACATAATATCGGCTATGTTTGAGCTGGTTTAACTCAGGAAGAGAGTAGAGAGATTTTCACGTGGGACAATAACGATATCAAATTCTGTCTCTGAGCTTATTCCTATGATGGAAAGTCTGCTAGAATTCGTGGTGGATTAGTTTATTGGAACTGAATAAATGAAGAAGAAATAAAATCTGATATTCAAAAAATGAAAGATATGGATTGTGATGTAAAGATTATTTCACTTCATCGATGAGCTGAATATCATTTTTCACCTAATAACTGGCAAAGGAATTTGGCTCATAGCCTGGTAGATTCATGAGCTGATTTGATTCTATGATGACATTCTCACATTCCTGGAGAATTTGAGCTGTACAATGGAAAATACATTTTCTACTCGCTATGAAATTTCATTTTTGATCAATGATGGTGAAAACGTGCTACATGACGTGAATTCAATTATTTCTACGATGCAGATTTGAATAGAAATACGGTTCCAACTTACATTTCTATGTTAATTTGATTAAAATTTGAAAGAAATTTAACTAGATGAATCGATATAACATTAGATCAGATTGAATTTAGTACAACTAAAAATTGAATCTTTGATACGGTATCAGAAGAAACAAGAAATAATCTATTAGAGAAAATAAATTTGACAAATCAGAATTTTTAATTATTTATAAAGTATAATTTTCTAGGTAAGAACTACAATTTTGCATTTTTCAGTAAAAGTAAAAAATACTATAAAATCCCTTAGATTTTTTGACAAAAAAAGCCTTTTCGTGTATACTTGAATGAAGGGGTTTTTATTCTTACAAAAACAAAAAATGTGATTTAACGTTTCAGAATATCAAAATCAAGTAATCAAAGAAATAGAGGACAAACTCGCAAACATAAATAAATTATATTTGGAAGTAGTTGGAAACTGTATTGATCAGTCAGCTTTTTCTCGTATAATTAATGGATTCCCTGCTGATTTATGGAAAAGAGTTTTTTCTAATTTTAAATATGAAATGGAAATTTTCTTTTGTGTAAGAGCTGAAGATATTTTGGACGAAGATAAAGATCGACCTGGTGGAAAAGAATTTAAAGATTTCTTGATGATATATTTGAAGAAAATTGAGAATCAATATGGAACAAAACCTCATGTAGTAATAAATGGAATTGATGTGGAAAATATGTACGACTTAATTTTTGGATTCGAAACTTACTTTCAAAAGCAAGGATATAGAGTTTGGGAAAAATATAAAGTTAGAGCTTATGAAACAAATATGTCTCGTCTATTAAGTGAAGATGGATTTGGAAATGATGATCATATCCCAACAAGTAAAAAGCTCATTTTAGTTTGCGGATTAACTCCAGAATCTGGAAAATTAACTACAGCTGCAGCCCAAATTTATCAAGATAAAGAAATCTGAATCGAATCAAATTATGCTAAACTTGATCCAATTCCTGATTATAATGAGGACAAAAATTCAAATAGAAATATTGCAGCACAAGCTTTGGACATTTGTGCCTTACATCAATATGGGTTAGACGATATCATAGAAAATCGTAATGTATTAGAAAAGTCTGAAGAAAAACTAAAATTTTTGAAAAATTTTAATGAATCTTTAAAAGTTACAGTTCCAGAAAAAATTGACGATTTCACAATTGGTAAGGTTGCTATTGAAGAAAACATTTTAGACAAGGTTTCCAAATTTTTACAAGAAGAAATCGAAAAAGCCGACTCTCCTATCCTACAAGAGAAATTAATTTCACTAAAAGATCAGCTTTAATTTAATTAATATTTACAACAAAAAGAGGTCACCAATTCGGTGACCTCATTTCATTTGTCAATTCATTTTCTCAATGATAGGTACAAAACGTTCCAAAAATTTAGCCTGTTCCTCCTTCCAACGAAGATTACTTTTCATGTTTGCCTTGATTGTAATACAAGAAAAATCATCTTTTTCTGACATTTCTGTTCCAAACTGATTATCTCTTGCAATACCAGGAATCACATTGAAATAAAGATGAACATTCCTTAGTCCAATAATGGACAATAAGTATCTCATCTCATACTTTGCCTCAGGATAAAATTCTGGATCAAGCAGATTAAAACCTCCTCGTCGCATTGGAGTCTTCCCATCATGAGAAAAGTAAGGATGCATATCATGATCAAAACGATATACATCAGAAGATGTAAAGAGTCTTTTGAAAAACGAAAGCTTTTTTTTCTCTTTACTACGAATTCTATTGTACCTCACAATAGCATTTCCCACCAATTCTATAATTTCACGGCAGGAAAGAGGCCTGTTAAATCTTACAACAGCCTCAACCGGTTTTGTTTGATCTATTTTTATTTCCATAAGCCTTAAGATTTTGTTTTGTAAATTATATCTATCGAACTTTGGAAATCAATAAATTTCTAAAAATTATTTCTTCAATGCCTCATAATTGTTCTTTGATGCCTTTCCATAAGTCTGAGCTTTACCATAATTATAAATATCATCTCTATGTCTAGATTCATGCCATTTCTTCAACGCTTTAGCATCTACTGGCAAATGATGACACATCGCTATTAATTGAGTCATATTATCTCTAAATTTCTCCTTATTGTTTTTTTGGTATGACAATAAATCTTTAGCTTGTTGATCTGTTAATTTTTTTACGGCTGTATTAAGATTATACAAAGCAAACATATAAGCTGCTTTTGTTTGATCCTGCCAAGATTTTAAATCAATTACTGATCAAGGTATTCTTTTGTCGGAAGGCAATACTTTATTCACCACACTAGCTCACCTTACATCTCATGGGATATCATGTAAAGCATACTCCGTAAATTGGTATAATCAATATGATGTTTTTCAATCATAAATTGCTGGTACATTTGATAAATAATTAGCTCACGAATTTTTCAATAATAAATCAAACAATTGTTTATTCATTTCTCCATCTACCTTATTTTCACAAAGTTCTGTCATAGCATAGGCAACAATACATTCTCAATTTATATCATTTCTCATAGCATTAAACAAATCTTTCTTGGATCATGTAAGTCATCAATCGTATGCTTCAGTATCTACTTTCAAATTTTCAACAATCTTATTGGTTTTCTGAACAAATTGTTGTAGTGACATTGTATTTTTAGATTCTTTTCAATCTACATATGGCTTAACTACGAATAAATATGTTGCATCAATTGGATATTTAAATCTAAAATTTTCTATTTCTTCTGGAGTCATAACATGTGCATCCATACTATCTAATTTAGAAATATCATTAGTAAATTGACCATATTTTTGAATCTTTTTACTCCACAAATTATGTAAAGAATTTGCAGAATTTAATGCAAGTGTATCTCAAACAACTAAATCTCAAGAATTTTCTAAGTCTCATCAAAGATATCGACGAGTTAATGGAGCATTTGCCGTAATTTTCTTTCAATTTAGACGATCATATCATCAAGTTGGGATTAGCAATGTTTCATCCGAATTTCATCCATTTTCATTAATTATTACCAATTCTTCTCAATCTTGATTTTTATCCATAATATACTTTCCTCATTCATATCATCCGTATCATGTAGCTGATGCTGCAATCAATAATTTTAAAATATTATCTCTAAAAAAATTTGAAATTTTTCATGTTTTCTTTCATTTTTTTAATTGTTTTTTTTCTATTTGTTCTCAAATAGCTTTATCTCAGGCATCTATTAAATGATATCCAGCTTTAACTGTATGTCAAATTGTTTTAGCTCATCATTTTAAAACTTTTCAAGCTCATTCAATTGCTGTTATAGCAGACTCTCAAGCTTTTTTAATATATTCTTTTGATTTTCTATTATGTTCTTTCGTAACATATTCACGTCTTCTCCTTTCTGAATCTTTTATTCACTCAGTATTTTCTCCAGTCTTTGATACAACATAAGCTCACTTTTCATATCAAGATACCAAAGTATATGCAACAGATCATGCAGTTCATTTTACAACTTGAATAGATCACTCTCAAAGTTCTCTTCATCAATCAACTATTTTTTTTCATGATTCTTTAGCTTTTTTCAAAGCATCTTGTTTCTTTGTCATTTTATAATAAATTTTAAACTATAAAACCTACAATTATTATACTCATAACTTAAAAATTTTGCAAATTTTCACCGTCTTTTTTAACGTTATAATAAGCTTATTACAATTTATATAATAAATTTTAGAAATGTGAAAAATACGGAATAAATTGTGAATATTTTAATATCAATTCATCTCTAGTGAATCTATCAATTGATTTTAGTCAGGATTACAGTATTGTATTTATCGTTAATTTATGATTTGAAGGAAAATATGACTAAAATACGAGAAAAAATTCTGATATATTTGAAAGGTATGCTCATGTGAGCATGTGATGTAGTTCCTGGAGTAAGTGGTGGAACTATTGCCGTAATAACTGGAATTTATGAAAGATTAATCCAGGCCATTAAAAATATAGTTCCAAACCTAAAATACTTTTTCACATGAAAATGGAAAACTTTCTGGAAAAATATCGATGGAACTTTTTTGTTGATTCTGATTCTATGAATTGGAACTAGTTTTCTACTTTTTGCTCACATAATAACGAATGCTATCGAAAATTATCCAATTTTGATTTGGTCGTTTTTTGTATGATTAATTTTAATTTCTGCTGTATTTCTCTGAAAGCAAGTTAAATGGGATTGGAAAACCATTCTATGCTTGATAATATTCTGAATTTTGGCTTATTTCATTACAGCACCTACAAATACTCCCCTTTCAATCACTTCAACATGGTGGTGGACTTTCATTTGTGGATCAATCGCCATTTGTGCAATGATTTTACCGTGAATTTCTGGTAGTTTCATGCTCGTATTACTATGAATGTATGAAACTATGATGCTCGCGATTAAAAATCTAGATATAGTTACAATCTGAATTTTCGCTGCTTGAGCTATAATTTGAATCGTATTATTTTCTAATGTACTTTCATGGCTATTCAAACATTATAAAATGATAACTCTGGCTTCATTGACAGGGTTTATGCTTGGTTCTTTGAATAAAATCTGGCCATGGAAAGAGACTCTAGATGCTAATTTATGAACTGCCAAAAATGTTTTACCAAATCAATATAATGGAGATAATCAGCTGTTATTAGCTATAATTTGCTTCTTAGCCTGAATTGCTATTGTGCTTTTGATTGAATTTCTTGGGAAGAAGTTTAGTAAAAAAATTTAATTCTTAAAGATTTTTATGGAAAAAGATTATTGAATACACATATTTCCAGAACAAGATTCTTGAGAAAACTATAATAGTCAAACTGAGAACTTATGATGAAAAGTACGAGAAAAATATTCAAGCTTTCAACAAGAAATTCAAGATAAAGCTTCTTATGAATTTTGAATCGATAGTGTATGTCTTACTGTTTGATCTTTTTTTGTTCTAATATCATTATTATTATCAGCTTGATATTTCTTTAGATGGATATGAAAAAATCGAAAAAAAACAACAATAGTAATAATTCAAATAATATCACTTAGTTCCATTCTATTATTAGAATTAATACTTAATACAAGACCCAGTTATTGATGAATTCTCACATGAAAAAGAGCCATTATCACTATTATAGAATGATTAACAATATATTGGTTATGTATATCAAAGATATGAGGTTTTATATACTACATAATAAACATTATACGTAAGAAAGAATGAATTGATTATAAAAATTTATGAGTAATTGATATTCTACTGTTTCTCGTATGTTTATTTGGAATATCTTGATTAATGATTTATCAAATATGATTAATAAATTGAGCTGATTTTGCTATAAATAGATCAATACAATTTGTTTCATAATTTATATTTGAAAACCATAAACGAAAAAATAAAAATTAAATCAGATTTATAAATTAGATTTATTGTATGATTATCTGAAATCAGCAAGCTGCAGAAACACTTAAAAAGTATATAAACAATACTATCGAAACCTGAAGATGAACTCAGTTTTTTTTGCTTGCTGGTCCAAATTGAATATGAAAAATCACACATGCTAAAGCTATAATCGAAGAGATTTTATGAATGTATATGTATAGTGATTGTTTATTTGTCCAAGATTATGAACCTTTCACATGAAAAGCTCACACAATTCCAGTTGAGATAAAGACTGATGAAAAGAGATATATTGAATTTCCTGATGAAACTCAACATGAGAATTATTGAGTTAGAGAAATGAATGAATGGCTAATAAATTCCAGTTTTTCATGAAAAAAATTCCTATTGATAGAAAATATTCAGAGAATGTCTAATGCTGCCATCAATGCATTTCTCAAATCTGCAGAAGAACCTCTAATGAATAGATTTATAATTGCAACCGTTCCTCACGTTTCCATGGTTTTGGATACGATTCGTTCACGTTGTATCACAATTCCTTTTTCTGTTTTAAATAAAGAAGAAATGCTGCAATTCGCCAATGAAAATCAGATTTTTACTGATGATAAAAAGTTTCAATCAATTATGATTGCTATGTCTATGTGAAAGCCATGATTCCTAAAAAGTTTAGCAGGAAAAGTTAAATGAAACGAAGATTTAGAAAAAAATATTAAAAAGCTGACTACTGGATTATTGGATGATAGCAAACCAAAGTGAGAATTATATCAAGCATTAAAATCTATTTCAGAGCAATGATTATTAAACGATTTCTTGGAATGATGGATTGCATATTGTAGTGAAAAATGAGATTACGAACAAGCTGAACGCCGAATTCAAATGAAAAAATATCTACAATCAAATGTAAATCAAGATTCTGTTTTGTTGTATGGTTTGATGAAATAAATATCATAAACAAACTAAATACTTTATATTGACATTTATTAAAAAATATTTATATAAAATATAATATTTTTATCATCTCCTTAATTTTGAGCAATGAGCATTGATAGAGAATTCAGATTTTTAAGCAAACATTGAAATTCATCAAATGACTGAGAGAATATAAAAACTACAGTCAATAAATGAGACAAAAAGCCATTTAAAATGGGTAATTTTGTTAAAAATAATACTTTAAAATATTTAATACCTGTACTAATGTTGGGTATCTGATATAATAAATTAAGTAAAACACCTGAAGAAAAAACTATTTATGATGAAAGCACAGCTTCAGTAGTTTTAGAAGATGATAATGTAGATTATACAAATCTTATTAAGTTAAAGACTCCTAATTTTTTATCTGATGATGAAATGCAAAATTTTAACGATAATGCTTGGGGAATTATGTATGATGAATATTATGATCATAATTACATCTCTGGAATCCCTTTAGATGAAGAATTTGATTATGCTCCATGAACTCATATTTTTCAAACTACAAAAGAAAATTTATATCGAACAATGTATAGAAAATTAAGTACAGATGATTATCAAAAATTATTTAAGTGACTCAAAAACTTAAGACAATGATCCCTTGGTAACTGCTATTTTGTTGTTGCTATAAAAAATTTGGCTAGATCTAAATATTTTGATACTTTAATGATGACCTCCATTGAAAGGAATGGTGAAGATTCTTTCAATTTATATATGCCACTATGAGAACCTGGATGAATAAGAATAAGCATAACGAAAAAAGACTTGGAAGCTACTACAATTTGATGACCTTTATGATACAAAATCTTAGAAATCTGATTTGCAAAATATTTATTATTTAAAAAATGAATAATTCTTAGTCCTGATATTACAATGATTGATAAACTTATGAAAAAAATGGAAGTATGAAGCTCATGAGAAACTATGATGTCACTATTATGACCAAAAAGTTTCATTAACAAATGCATAAAAAATGAAAACTCAAATAAACTCCAAATTTTAAATTGAATAAGAAATTATGATCCTAAAAACTTATGAACAATATCTGTAACTTCTAAATTTAAAGAATGAAAGACTGATAAAAATTACTATGAATTATGATGAGAAACTATTTATTATGGACATGCATATTCTGTTTGTGGCATAGAAAAAGAATGAGACATAATAAAAAATGTAATATTAGAAAACCCTTGGAATAATAACAAAAAATGAGGAAGAAAAATAAAATTATCAATTAGTGATTTCCTTGATAGTTTTTCTCTATTTAACTTTGGTCACAAAACAGAAAATTTTTTAAATATGAGTACAACAAACAATGAAATAAAAGTTATAGATTCTAGAGACCGTAGCAAATCCTAATATTAGCTAATAATAACATCTACAATCTAATGTAAATTAGGATTCAGTATTATTGTATGGTTTAATGAAATAAAAAAAGTACTTAATTAATTAGATTTCTTTATAAAAACTCATTTATCGTTTAGTTTATAATGCTTTTTTGTTAAATATCCAAAAACAATAAAATCATATAATGAATTAGCTATTTGTCATATCGCTGTACAAAATGGAGTTGGTAAGAATGATAATAATGTTCTAATACCGTAAGAACAAAAAATATTTCATGTCGTTTTTGATGCTGACCGTTCTATTTGTAAATAACATGTTTTTAATTCATTTACAGGGAAGAACAAAAAATCAATAATATCAATAATTCAATAAATAATAGCAATTTCAAAGGCTATATCATAAACCTTAAATAGAGTAACGAAAAGTATAATAATTGAAGCAATTAAAAGGAAAATATATTTGAAAGCATTTCTTCTATGCTCGTAATAATTAAATTTATTTTTACTAATATCTACTTTCGCCAAGGTTCCTATAGCCATTGCCATATCTCGTTGCGTATCTGTTATTAAACTCATAAATGCTATAGCAGCGGCATATTCTTCTCAGAATTGAAAAATATTACTAAGTCAAAATAGATAAATAAGAAATAATGCAAACTTTGTAAATAGTTCAGAACTATCATATTTAATCCATTGAAGAATATTTACATGAAACTTAAATTTATTACTATTCTTGATTAAAATATAGAGAATAAATAATGCATTTGGTATCAATGCACAAATTGTAATAATTACTTGATTCTTAGTTAATAATGCTGTTCATATAAGGAAAACAAAGCTCAAAGAATTAGAAATTATAGAATATTTGTTTGCTAATTTATTATTTCATTCAAAATAGAGCTTATTTAGAACGAGAGAAAGTTCAAAAGCCAAGAATAATTGTAGAATAGAATATATTGAAAATATTTTATAACTTTCAACATCCATATTCATAAAATTAATATATCATTCTATATTCAAAGCAAATAATCAATAAACAATTATTGCGATTATAGTTCATATAACTAGTCATGTCATAACTGAATTCTTGTTTTTATTTTTTTCTTTATCTATATTTGCTCAAACGGAAAAAATAGATAGAATCATAGAACCAACAAATTGAATAGGGTAAGTTAATGAAAAAATAACGATTAGGTCAGAACTTCCTATTAATCATAGAAAAAATCGTGAAACAATGGGAATAAATGATAGTAAAAAATTATCTAATCAAATTCTTAATAATCTATTCATACCAATTGAAAGTTTCTTAAATTCTTATTATTTTTAGTTATCAGAAATTCTAATTCAAGTATTAAAAAAACAGGCTTATGCCTGTTCTTTTCTTTGATACATTATTTCTGGATTTAAATTTACTGGTGTTG
>Ga0247609_10004844_pt1 | contig 13325 bp, 19 predicted proteins | sample 172DNAGHGlowgp2_FD_193487 | JGI IMG/M metagenome (GOLD analysis project Ga0247609, IMG submission 193487) | Sheep rumen microbial communities from Palmerston North, Manawatu-Wanganui, New Zealand - 1728 DNA GHGlow gp2 | ecosystem: Host-associated > Mammals > Digestive system > Stomach > Rumen ...
CGACCAGTTCCTTAACACGAGCCGTATACTTGTCGCCAAACAGATTAAGAACAATCATGGTCGTCGGGTGCATTGACGCAATATCAAGCAATGCCACGTTGCCATACATGCCAGGCTTAGACCATGCATACCCACCTTCTGACGGGTCTTCGCCCATGTATATGGACTTTCCTGTCGTAAATATAGCTTTGCCCTTCTCGTCCTTAATGTAACGGTCCTTGTCGATGCCGAATTTGTTGAAGTCGTAACCTGGGAACTCTTCTCTAAGGTCAGTATAGACAAACTGAATCTGAGGGTTCTTGTCATCCCCGAATACAATCTGCTCAGAGTGAGAGTTATTCTTAGCATTAACGCTTAAACCCGATACTTCGCTAAGCATCTGACGGCAATCCCAGTCCTCGGCACATGCGTACCACACGGCCTCAGTAGCGTCGACATCGTTCTTACAGTATTCGACCACTTTATCCCACAGTTCTTCCGGTACCGGGTCGTCCCACTGCAACCCCAACTCCTGATGATGCTTGCCTAACTGGATTTCCCACTTCTTCAAGCTCTGTTTTGTCTTCGAGAAATCAAATATGTCCGTGTATGACAGGTTGTACGCTGACGAAAAGAAGGCGTCCTCATCACCGCTGACGATCCTTTTCGACAAAATATAGAGGTCGTAGTTGTTGAGACCCTGCATCCTGCCATAGAGGATGTGATTATCATACTTACGATTGTTGAAACCGACTAACCGGTACTTCGCGAGCATCTGACACTGCTCCGGTGTAGGGTTTACCAGGCCATGAATCTGCTCATCGCCGAGAATTTTATAGCAACAAACGAACAGGTTAGGAAAAACCTCAAGATCGAAGATTACGATAGGCATGTCTTCGGCCTGATTTAAGGCATCTTGCGCATTTGAGTTGCCTGTTTCTCCCCTATTGTCGCTTGCAAACGGCATCAGTGCCACTTTTTTGACACAGTATACCGACTGATTGGTCGAATTGTTCGCAAAAATGAGTACGCGCTGCCTCAAATCGGTCAAATCGTAGGTCATTCCGCTGTTATAGGCGTCATCAAGGCACTTCGCGATGTAGTCCACGTTTGACCGAGTGTCCGGATGCACCTCTTTGTTGAGACATTTCTCGATTACTGCCCGCAAATGCCTCTCATTTTCGAAAGTTTTTGTATCATAAGGCACTTTTTTCTCTCCCTTCATCGGAAGCCCGCCACTAATCACCGTTATCGGTAGACTATTACACTTGGAGAGCTTCCGTCTTAACGAATTTTTGCCTGTAAATGTCTTAATTTCGACGTTTTCAGCGTATAAACGAGCCAATTCCTCGGGATTCCCGGTGAAAATATAGTGCAAATGGATGCCGCAGCCGCTTTTGCTCAGTTCCGCATACGTTGGCGGCCACTTAGAAGCAGCTTCAATGTTCTTTTCAAGCGATTTTTCACCGTTTTCATCCTTCAGATCGAAGTCTATGAATATAGCAGCACCGTGATCGTCCTTTAAGCGAGCGTAATGGAGCTTTGTCGTGTCGATATCAGCGAGCTTGGTTGTGACCGTATCCCAAGGCTTCATCGGCGTGCCCTCTTCGCTGGCATATTGGGCAGGGCAATCTGCGTAAACGTCGTCTAGTGCGCTCCTTTCTTGGTCAAAAACGAGCCAAGAAGCGGCCTCGTCTTCGCTTTTTTCGTCATTTTTCTCTGTTTTTTTAGCTTCTCCGACAAATTTTTCGGCTTTAAACCCCCGATACCAGCTTCTTTGACCGTCATATCGCTCAAGATACTCACTAAAGTAGTTCTTCAGCTCCTCCTTAAACACCCGCATCGAATACGGATACGGCACATTAGCGTCCGAACAATACTCTTTGTACCTCAGCCAAGCGGTTTTCAGCCCAACACCGTCGGATTGTTCCTTAAAATAGTAGTACGAATCTTCCACAAAATTGAAGAAATCGTTAGTCGCGCCAATCATTGTGATCGGTTTGTACGAATCGTAGTAGTTTTTACCCAGTTTCTTGTACACTTGAAGACAGTGGTATGCAATTGCGCCAAGCTCGAACTGAACCCGATGCATAAGCTCCTGATACCGTTCAAAATATAGCAATCTTCCAGACGGGGACACGTCAATAAGCCGGCGAATGATTCCAGATTTTGCGTCCGTTATCTTAACCGGCTTATTCGTGCCCATAAAAAGAAACGCGTTAAATTTCATTTGATACGCGCTCTTAAATTTCTCATTAATTAGCATCGGTTCGTGGGAAACGATAGAGTTGAGTTTGGTATTGTCTTCGATCCGTGACAGGTCGCCATCATGCTGAATGGCAATGAGAGGGTTAGACATGAACGCTTCAAGCGCAAACGCATTTGTAGTACCGCCCAGCGTCTTGGCGTCGAACACTGAGTAGTAGCCTTTAAACATCATCTGAATGATGTTGAGGATTGTTGATTTACCGGTACCGCTGTCGCCATACAGCACAACGAACTTCTGGATGCTCTTGGAATCGCCACTGACGACGGCTCCTATGGCCCATTCCAGTTTCTGCCGTTCACCGGGATCATATAGAGTGCTGATAATCTCTTCATATGCTGTTATCCCGCCTTCTGCCAGAGGATAGTCAAGCTTTTTGCTGACGTAATCCTCCTTCTTGACTTCCATGTTTGAAAATATAACATTTTCATCGAGTTCGACGTAGTTGTCGGGCAGCGAGTGCACGTAGGATTTCCATTCACTCCATTTCTTTGACGAGTAATTCTCCAGCAGCAGCACAGACACGCCTTCGCCTTCCGGTTCCTGGTTTGCCCGGTTCCGTATCTCCTGGTCAATCAGCCTCTGTACTGCCCCTTCGTCTTTGGTCCAAAAACCGGCCGCTTCATCCCATACAGCATAGAAGTCATGCCCCTTTATCATTAGGTCCTTTGTCGAACCGACTAAGAACTCTGGATACACAACCGCCGAACCGCTCTTTGGATTTCTTTTCAGGACTATCTTTACAAAGTCCAGCATCACATACCTCCACCCCCTTTTGCGTGTATTTGGCGTCTAAAGCTGTATGCAATGACTTCCAAAACGCGTCATAGTCCGCTGGATTTATCGCAAACCGGCATTCAGGAAATCGCTGTCTCAATCGCTGTGCTATGACCTCAGCGTCGCCTTCTTCCCCGCATATCTTGAATATAGCACCGTATACGACCCTCGAATCCGTAAACGTGACCCCATAGTTCACGGCCTTGGTGCTGCGGCATATCTCGTCAAAAGCCAGCATTATTGCACATGTGTAATCACACCATTCCGGCGAAACACAGGCAATTTCATAGCTTGTCATCATGGTCATTTGTACTCCTCCATACCGGTTACGACATCAATGCCGACGCCGTACATATGCTTTTATGGTACACAGCATACTTGCTGACCAGCCCCTCCATTTCGTCTTGCTCAGCATGGGTCTTCGGCCAAAATATAGCATAACCTGACGGATTCTCGGTCTCGTTGTTGCTCTCCTGGTCAATAACAGTGATGACCCGCAAGCCTGTTCCTTTAAGGTCTTTCTTAAGCCGAAACATGTTGTCTACAAAATCCTTAAACGTGCCAATGCTCCACAGTTTCCATACTTCCGGGTTATCCTTTAAAAGATCCATACTCTTGCCTTTCTGCGAACCACTGTGTCATCTGATACCAAAGCTCTGTTTTACGCTGGTCTCCGTGCGGGTAACGCATTGGAAACATGCCGCCCTCGCCGTTACGTTTGTACCGCCGGTCTACCATCTGATTAATCTGCTGCTCGACGTATTCACGACAGTAGTTGTCGTCTGTCATGGTATCCAGTCCAAGGTTTTTGACCATCTGCCAAAACCAGTATGCCGGAGGACCGTAGTGTATACCAACTGTGTATATAGCAAAGTCGACGCACATCGCAATCATCATTTCGAGCACACTGCACTGTCGGTCGTCCAAATATAGATAGTCAGAGAGGTTCTCCTCATCCATATACTCATGACGAAGGTTGACTCCGTCCAACGCTCGGTTGCTATCTCGCTCGACATGCACCTCAAACACGATAGAGTGCAGATCTTTCAGCAGCAGTGAATAGTCCATACTCTCCGGGCACTCTACTTTCTCGCAGAGCCACTGGAAGTAATCGTAGAGTTGCCATCCATGATTGTCCTCGTAACGCATATCACTCCTCCTCTCATAACATGTATCCTCCTAAACTTTTTGTAATCTCGTAATCGGTACTCGTCCACGGGTTACGAACGTATATCGCCATAGCGCCATTATTCTTGAATCCGCTTATCTCGAACACATCGCCAACGATGGTACGCTGGTCGTGAATTACCGGGTCATTCATACCGTCATCGTCTTCTGTGTATTCGTCGATGACTAGCGTATCGTCTTTCTTATACCAGGTCATCTGCACATGCTCGTACAGCCTTGAACTGAGGTAGTCGTCGGCCGTGATCTCGAACGGCGGGTCGTTTTCGTCATGAACATCTCGTTCTTCCTCACGAGGCGACAGGTTTTCTGCTCTTGACGGGTCGTCTTTACTAGCAACCGCGGCCCGTTCCCTCTCGCTGTATACCGGTCTATCTTCAGTCTTCGTTGTTCGCCGTTCCGCCATGTCTAAGCTGCTCCAGCTGGCTCCGACTTTAGTGGTTTCTCCGGCCGGCTTTTTGTTTTCTCTTTGATACCGCTTTGCAAATGTCTCTTTGACGCTTTCGATCTCAGCGTCCGCTCGCATCTGGTGCTTCTTATCGCAGTACCAATACGACGCGACGACACCGACTATGACCCCCACTAAAAACGTCAGAAACCCACCGCCTGACTTGCCGCTCATATGTCACCATCCTTTCTTGCTATAGAATGCTCAGCGTCAAACCCATTCGGATAACGAGATTTAAGTTTTTCAATGTTTGCCTTCATGACGTCTTCCAGCGTGTATCCAAGTGCATCGGTCATTGTCGCAATGTACCAGAGAGCGTCTCCGCACTCCTTCATCAGATGCTCTTCCTCTTCAAGCCCCAACGGGTGCCCCTGAAAGAGATACTTTTTTACGATATCTATTGCTTCGCCGGCTTCACCACAGAGGCCCATGACCCCCTGAAGAACAGCGTTATCTCTGCTTGCGTTAGCCGTCCGAGACATTGTTCTCAGACAGGCTTTCTGATACTCGTTTGCAGTCATTTTTACCCTCCTTTGAAAAAAAAATATAGCAATAACTTTAGATACGACCACAGTATTAAGCCCCTGGCACCGCTTGTTACACAGTACCTGGGACCTTTAACGACGCTTAACTATAGGATTATGCCTTCTTCACGGCCGCAAAGAAGCACTCCGCATAAATCTCGGCCTTCTGCTCGGCGAGAATCAGGTCGAGTTCGTCCTGAGTATACGTGCGCGTTGCCGGCTCAGCATCGGTCGCATGAGTACCCGTCATGACAGGAGCCTCCACCTTTTCGTCCTGCGTGACTATCTCCGGCTCAGCATCGGTCGCAGGAGTACCCGTCATGACAGGAGCCTCTATCTTTTCGACCTGCGTGACTATCTCCGGCTCGATGCCCAAATAGTCGCGAATCGTAGTCCAAATATTGTACCGATACCCCGGCGACACGTCCCAGCATTTTGCCATGAAGTATTTGAGCGGTTTAGAATAGATTTTCTTTGCCTTCAGAGCGTCGAAACTCGGCGCGTATTCGACACATGTCACAAACGGACAACTGGCGTCCGTCGTAACTGCCAGAACAACGACCTTCATGACGCCTTTGTCTGCGGCCAGCTGCACGTCCCATACTTCGCCCGGCTTCGGGATCATATCGTCTGCCGTAGCGACAGGTTCCGGCGTATCGGCTTTAAATATAGCAGCTGCTGCCGTAGGATCGTTGTAGCCTTCCTCCGTCTTGCTAGCGTCATAACGGTCGTTTGCTACGGCCTGACCATTGTTAGCCTTCGGACCATAGCAAATATAGCCTCCCGTGAAAACTATCTCAGGCGAAACCGCCGCCAAGTCATGCACATCTCTCATAACAGTGGCCTTCGATACCTTGAAATGTGCCATGAGCTGCTGTACAGAGAACGCTTTTCCAGGGTTATCGCTGAGCATGTCCAGCATGGTCGACTGTCGAATTCGTTTTTCTTCGGACATTGTTTTAGGACTCTTGTTAGCCATATCGTTTTCTCCCTTCAATGACTATGCAAAAATATAGCAGGCCCTGCCACATGGACAGAGCCCGCTTGTTACATTACTGATTCACTACAACTGCATCCGGAACCCAGCTCCAATCACGGTCATCACTGCTGCACCGCGGATAATCGTCCCCATAGACAATATAGCCCGTCTTGTCACAGATTCCATTGTCATAGTACGCACAATTACCACAGCACGGCTGAACGTCAACGCTCGTTCGAGTTGTAGTTTGCATTTACCCGCCTCCTAATCCTCTCGTTGATGCTTTCGGCAGCTTCTCTAATCGCAGTGACGGCTGCTGCCGCGTAACGCTCGACCTCGTCGTCAGTTTTGGGAGTATCGTTCACGTCGTTATCATTGGTATCAGGGCCTTCGTCAGGTTCAGTAGTGTCGTCCTGCTCAGCGCCGTCCTCATGGTACGACTTAGCAGTAGCTGTTTTACGTTCGTACTTGCCGTCAAGGACTTCCTTGTACAGCTTTGCTTCCGCCTTATGCTTACCATACTTGTAAGCAGCGATGATACCAGTAACAATTAGCCAACCGGGTAAAACGTAATGCCTTGACATAGTGAGAACCTCCTTTTTCTCATAAGGTATGCTGGTTATCGTCTCGTCGGAACACCCTTCTTGCGAGGCTTCGGAAGGCGGTCTGCGATGGGTTCAAGGCCTTTGATGTCGATGATGTAACCCTTCTCGGTAATCGGTTCACCGTCTTCATCTACACCAAAGGAGAACCAGGTTTCTTCAACTGTATAGTCGATTCTAGCCGTATTCGGATCTTCGTCTTTACCGATCATCCGACCCATGACGCGGCTGTCCGGCGTCTGGTCGAAATTGAACTTCTCATAGATATCGGATGCGAAAATATAGCCGTCACGCCTCAGTTTCAGGGTGCAGTCGTCGAACGCTCCGCTGATTGTGAGGTTATCGTAGTAGTAGTTGTCCTGGAACGCGGTTCCGCAGTACGTCCGGCAGAAAGGAATTGCAAAATCGTAATCATGTGTGCCGTTTTCCGCTTTCATAGCTTTAACGGTCTGCTCATGAATCTCGCCGGTGTCCGGGTCAGCGCTTTTGACAGTTACGGATTCTTTGTGCTTGCCGAAACGGAGCTCCTTGTCCGCCTGCTCACCGTACACGTCAATCGTGTTGGCCCGGTATTCATTGAACGTTTTCGTCACCTTCTTCAACGCAGCGGTAGTTCCCGCTAAATCGGCTGCCATCAAGACATACGACCCGGTTACCATACCAATGGCCAGACCACCAAGCAAAACAGGGAGACCAAACATCTTGCCGAGCTTAACGCCTTTCTTAGCTCTTGCCTTCGTGAGCGCCTGTTTAGCCTCTTTTTTCTCGTCATCACTGTCAGCAGCATCGACCGCCTCTTTAGCATCGGCAATCGCCTGGTTCTCTTCTTCAAGTTCCGCGTCCATTGTGCGAGCTTTCTTGCACGCCAATACGGATGCAGCGATACCCGTAAGGATGCCCATGATAGTCAGGGCAAGCGGGGCTCCTCTTCTCACTTTCATTTTGGTGCGTTTCACAGTTCTTCTCATAGAATCTTTCATAATTTTATCCTTTCGTGTGTATGATTAAATCCAAACCTGACTGATGAAATCTTTAATCAGTTCTGCCAGGTTGTAGTCCATTTTCCAAATTTCAACATGACGGATGCCGCTTAACGACAGTGCGGAAATGTCATTGAGGTACTCCTTTTTCGCCCGCTGATATGCTCTCTCATCTTTATTAGACCGGGACACCTCGTACCGCTTTTTCAGCATGGCTATCCATTCATTTTTTAACGTGATTGAAGGATAAACCGCCAGAAGTTTTTCTCGACTGTATGCCGAGAGATGGCGTCGTACCGTCTCATGGCTGGCGACGAACACAATATAGCCTTGCTTGGAGAGCCGCTCTGCAATGTTGCAGTAGTACACGTACCAGTGCTCCGGTCGTGAGCCATTGTAAATGAAGTCTTCCGGGCACAGGTCAATATAGCGCGGGTCTTTTCTGGCGAGGGTCGACTTGCCGATACCAGGATAGCCAATGATAATCATGCTGACCCTCCTATCGCTTAATCTTTATCCAGTCTTCGCTGACCATCATGTGCGTGCGCTCGTAAAAGCGTCCGGCCACGAAGCCCATAGTGATAAGACCCGATAATATAGCAACAACGGGCCTAAACAGTGCCTTAAACACAGCTTTCGCTTTACTCATGTCGTTCTCCCTTCTGTAAAAAACAGAGGAGACCCAACAATTTCTGTTGAATCCCCTCTTTACGGAATGATTACTCTTTCTTATTCCATCCACTTGAGATTGCTCTATCAAGACGATTGCTAACTTTTTTGCAAGCGGCCATTCCAAGTTCTATCCATCCCGTAACTACGAAGACGGTTGTGACGAACGCCACAATGCATATAATAAAGTTTTTAACAGTCTCAATTGTCGATTTCTTCATTTTTGTTCTCCTTTCATGGTATAAGTTGTTATCCTTTCCATAATAGGAGTGACTTTTCTTGCGACTCTATGCCAGATGGTCGTCGATGATTGCTTTCATGCAGCATATGAAGTCATACTGAGCAGCTTCAAGCGGAGCATAATTGTCGAAAATATAGTCGTAGGCGTACTCATAGACGCCATCGTCAGCCATGTTTCCCCACAGCCTCTCATTGTCTGCTCGACGTATGAGCAAAGTGGCACAGTGTCCGCCAGTATCTAAAATATAGCGTTTTACCCGCTCAATCTCGTCAGGCTCCCTAATCATCAGGAACCAGACTTTCTTGTCCGACTCCAGAAACCGCTTATACGCCAGCACAATCTTCTTATAAGGAAGGTCACTATACTTTGTGACTAAATTCTTCAAATCAGATAAGAACTTTCGTCCTTCCTCGTCCTTCTGCCCATTCCAGCCACAGCTTCTGGCAATCTTTTTAATCGGTTCAATGGCCGAATACTTCCTCGACGGATAGAGATGGCCATAGTAGTCGCAGAGGGTGTCTTTCCCGACTTGCCCCCTGCCGTTTACGATGACAACCAGCTTGTCGTCAGGACTCAATAGTTTCACCTCGTTTCTCTGCGATGCCGTCTTGCAGACATTCGACGGATGCCCTGTATTTGTACATCAGTCAGTGCGCTTTCCTTTGACGATTGCTCCCGAATTTTCTCGTTAATTGTCTGGTGCTCCTTTTTGATCTTCAGATACGGCTCGCATGTGCTATGGCAACCGACATGACGGTCCGTACAGTCTTTGCACGGGAAATTTACGTTACACATCTGCATGGCACGTCACCTCACCTGTTTTTAATGGATACCGGTTTAGGAAGAATCAGAACATACCCGCCTTTTGACGGTCGGCACATCGAATTGCCACGGTCAAGCTCACGCCATCCGATATCCCAGTCGGACCAGTCAATCTTGTTCTTTGTCATCTGGAAAAATCTCGCAACAGAGACCTTACCGTCCTCATGACACTCTGCACGAAGGGTTTCAAGGACTTCTTCGGCCTCGCCCCTCGTATAGAACGTGTAATCACGGCTATCAAAGCAACCAGAACTGTCAGAATCGCCAACTCTATCGTGACGGTCAATATCAGACCGACGGTTAATAGTGCTACCATTACGTCTCCCTTCTGTTAAAGAGGAACTGGAACGTGAATAGCTGCTTCTGCCTTCGCCAAGCAGCATACCAGCGACGTCAGTCAAGGCATTGAACGCGGCGTGCTTTATGTCGGGGATGACTCGCTCTTTCCGCACGGTGTCGATTGCCGTTCCCAGGTCTTCCTCAAAGAAGTCAGACAGTATGGAGCCAAGCACGCTCGGTTTCCGCTTCTTGGTTATCGGCTCTCTGGGGTCACGCTCTGAGGGTTCGTCTTCTCTAAGCGCCTTAAATCTTACTTCGGCCATGGTCATTCCTCCACAACAATGTCATCGAATATAGCAGGGATTCGTTCTTCAGCTCGTTCAACAGCGGAATCAGCAATGCTCGCACCTGTGGATGAGCGGTTTTTGCTGTACGCAACTGAAAGATGTGTCTCCATTCACGATAGTTTGCACTAACTACGAGTTCCGTTTTAAGGGCAGTCGGAAGCACGGTCCTCGCGTCCTGAGGTTTAAGCCCGTCGCACAGAGCCACATCATAAGCACCTTCAGCGGCAGTGCATATCGTGTCAAACGCCATCTGTGATGCACCGTTAGCGCCGTCGTACCAAACCGGCTTGATGACTGTGATCTCAGAACCGAACTTGTCTTGCGTGTAGTTGCAATACCTGGTCGATTCCTGAGCGTATGCTGCTACCCGATGCCTGACCAGTTCGTGTGATACGCCACGGTCGCATATGAATCGTACACTCAGTAACGAATGCTCTAGCATAGCTTCATGGTGGTTCCGAATCAACATTGCGACAAACTTTTTTGCTGACTCTCCGTCGGCAGTTATCCGGTCTTCTGACTTGTAACAGGTTCGACCGGCCGCTTCGATAAGCTTAAGCTCGTCAACCGCGCCATCAGATATAGCAGTCAATATCTGATAGCTCTGTTCGATCATCCTCATCTGTGGAAGTCCCCCTTTACCGTTACGGTCTCGCTGTCTTCTTCGGCATCACGTTTCCGCTTAGCATCCGCAGCGCTTACGACAGCGTCCCGAATCATGGAATACATGTTTATGGCACTGCCTGCCGCTTTCAGAACTAATGTCGTGTGAAATATAGCAACTCCGCACCAGCCGATGAAGCCAAGACTGTCACCAAGTACAAGTGTTTCTACGCCGATAAGCAATTTGTGGGCTCCAATGCCTCCTAATATGGCGACGATACCTTCTCCAATGAATCCGGAACCCTCATCCTTATTACTTTTCTTCAAAATATAGCCTCCTTGAAAAAAGAGAAGGGCAGACACCAAACCTTGCGGTTCAATGCCTGCCCCCTGGTTACAGACGGTTAGAATAGCAGTCTGACTTAGTCAATGTCAACGTCGTCCTCAGTAATACGAGGGTTGTCCCCACTGAAGGGAAGCTCGTCCTCGTCCTTGTGCCGGGACTCGATATACTTGGTTCCTACCACGCCGAGCGCAATTCCTCCTCCGAAAAGGGCAACACCCTTGACCACATCCCACAGGGAAATGGAATCAAGGGTGTCCTTTACGGCAGAACCTGCCCGGCTGAAGAACCCGTCCTTTGTCTTCGGTTCCTTGCTGTCGGACTCCTTCGTCTCTTCATCTTCAAGTTCATCCGGGCTAACTACTTCGCCCTCGTACTTTTCGGTTTCTTCGTTGCTGACTTTCTTGTTCTTGTTTTCAGACATAGTTTTTCTCCTTTCATAATTGAATGTCTGTCTGTTCCATATAGGGAGCGACTTTTTGTGCGACTCCCAAAAAATATAGCCGAGCGCGCCATTACGACGTACCCGGCCATGGAACTCACTGTCGCGTTGGTGCTTGTCTACAGGTTACTTATCGAATTACTGTTGACAATTCGATTAGTCAGATGTCAAGTGCCTCGACTTCTGTTCGAAAGTCGATTATTGACCACAGCTGCCCAGCGTACTCGACAGAACCCTGATGAATGTCAAGCTCAACCAAGTCTCGGGCGTAGCTATTCCTGGGGTTATATGCCGGTGACGCCAGCACGAACCCAAGCCGCTCTCCGCTCTTAGTAGAGGCCAGGTTGGCACGCTCGTAATACTCGTTCAGCGGAACCCGAATCGTTCCGTCGTCATCCGCCGAGCAGCAGCAGTCATAGTCGCCGTGCACGATATCGTTGTTCAACTCGTTCATATGCTCGCGAAGAGCTGTCAATGACGAGTAGAAATATCGGTCATTCCACGGGTCATAGAAACGCTCGTCGCCGTCACCTGTCATGATTGCACGAGTGGGGGCGCTGTTACCGGGCAACAGTCTCTTCTGATTCTGCTTTTTTGCTTTCGCTTTGTCCTCAGCGACCTCCTTATGGGCTTCGGCGCGGATTTCCTTCTCCTTTTCTTCGCCCATAACATCCTTCGCCTTCTTCATGTACTTCGACGCAAACGCAGTCGTCGTGCCAAGAGTCGTCGTCAAGCTCGCTACCTCGCGGGCAGACGTCACCCGACTGGCGACGACACAGCCAATCGTAACTGCGCCACTGGCAACCGCTTTCCAGTACACCGGTCCTGCGGTTTTGACCTTCTCGACGAAGGTAAGCTCTACGGACTCGACGTCCGCTTCTTCGCCGGTTTCCTTAGCCTTGGCCATAGCCTTAGCTTCCTTCGCCTCTTCCAACTTCTCGTTAGCTTCAGGCGCTGCTTTGGCAGACAGGTATCCGGTCAGGAAGACACCGAACACAGCCACGACAGTGAGTATAGTTGCTCCATGTCTTCTGATAGGTCTTCTACCTTTCATACTCTTAGTTCTCATTTCTGTTTCCTCCATTCTTTAGATTGTGTTTACAGTTCCTAAGTTGTTGGTTTTGCACCTCCTTCCATAATGAGGGCACTTTTCCATGCGACTTAGGAACTGCAAACGGTTTATTTCGCAATTCGCCAGTATGATTCGTCTTTATCGTCAGGCTCCAGCGGTTCGACGTCGTAGAAAATGGCAAGATATTCGTTGCCGTCTGGGTCTACGGCTACGTCGACATACGGGTCAATCCACGGGCCTGAGAAGTTCCAGTCCCACGTGTCAACCTGGGTTTCGTTGTTGTAGTCCCAGCCAATCTCGTCGCCTCGGTCTTTACGATTTCCGCCGAGTGCAGTAATGAAATGGTTTAGCCTGGCTCGGCCATGCTGGTTCATAACTCGATTCACGTGCAATATAGCAGAAGTGAGAGTTAACCGCGATATCTTAATCCACTGCTTCGTGTACGTCTCATATACATCAAAGTAGCCGTTGTGCGTGTCCTCGAAGTACCAATCTCGAACTTGCTCAGGAGTCATCTTGTCTCGTTTACCAGGAGCGACTTTATCAAGCTTCTTGTACGCTTCTGCCTTCTCTTTGTCGATGACATCCTCTTGAACCTGAGCTGCCATCTCAACGCCAAACCGTTCCTCGACCGCGGCAGTCGTCTCTTCAAGCCGATGCTTGTAGAATGACGCCAACCCGGTTGCCATTGCCCCTCCGACGACCGCTTTGTGGTGGCAACGTCCGGCAACGACGATACACGCCCCGGTAACAGTCACGAATATAGC
>Ga0247609_10004847_pt1 | contig 13316 bp, 27 predicted proteins | sample 172DNAGHGlowgp2_FD_193487 | JGI IMG/M metagenome (GOLD analysis project Ga0247609, IMG submission 193487) | Sheep rumen microbial communities from Palmerston North, Manawatu-Wanganui, New Zealand - 1728 DNA GHGlow gp2 | ecosystem: Host-associated > Mammals > Digestive system > Stomach > Rumen ...
AAATGCGCAGGAAATCACATGGGCAAACTATCAAGCATTATCGCAGGCAGAAAAAGAGAACGGCACAATATACTATATCCCCGATGCTCCCGACAGCATGGCAATGCCATACTTAACGATGGAGAACGGAGTGCCAACGTTAGTATTTGATGATGGAGAGTAAAAGATGGGAACAAGACACACTCAATTTTTCATGGACAATGAATATCCAAATATTCCGATGGGCGGTGGAGGCGGTTCTGAAGTCGTACCAAATCCACAAGGAACACCAACAGACACACTCACAACTATCGGAATAGGTGGCACGATTTATGATATAGGCGGAGGCGAACCAACAAAAACGCTTGTCTATCAGCTTGGTGCAGGCGGACGATGGGAAACATTTGCCAATCCTCATTCAAGTAAGAAATTACTTGTTGAAGCAGAAGGCTATGGAATCGTAAGAGGTGGAGAGTTTGAGCCGACATTGCTTCCTGCAAGGGAAGGCGGTGACAACTACGTCACAATAGCCAATACTCCCGTGGGAAATTTGCCTATCAACTTAGGACAGATGGGAAGTGGAGAAACAATTTATATCAGTACGAATGGCGGATACGATACAAACATTCAGACCGTCCGAGTGTATAAGTTAGATTAAGGAGGGCAAAATGGGAGCAGTACACATTCCAATAATAGATGAAGATGCTTTAGACGATATTGTCTTGGCATTGCAAAGTTTATCAGCCCCAAGCGCAACTAACGTTGCAGTAGACCCAACGGGCATGGAGATAATCACAGCGAATAATTCGCAAGGCGCACTTAAGCAGTTGGATACGGCGGTGGATTCGGTTAATTCAAGTTTAACGCAGTACATAAAGCGCAAATTTATATCGATTCCAAGTAGTACGGCAAGTGGCACATATTTAACAAATGATTTTACCATTGATGATGGTTATGAATACTTATGTACTACCCAAGTATTAGGACAGGGCTTCGTTCCTACAATTCCTATTATGGTTGATGATGATACTAAGAGATTGTGGTATCAAGGCACAATTCCAACTAACCAATCAATTAAGATTATTTATTTGGAAAAACTAAGTCTAAGTTAGTGCGTTAAACATTTGTTAATTGGAAGAAGATAAGATGCCCTCAAAGAGGGTTCGCCCACTCGGCTTCGGTCGGGTGGGAATTACAAGGAGAATCATATGATTGAGCAACTATGGAATGCGATTCAAGTTATCTGCGCAGGCATCATCGTTCTTGGTGGCGCAGGGGGAATCATAGTAGGACTTTATAAGTGGGCGAAGAAACCCGACTTGAACAGAGACGAAAAAATAAAAGGACACGATGAAATGTTAGACAATGACAACAAGAGGCTGAACAAGTTGGAATCAGCGCAGGAGAACACAGACGAAGCACTTCAAGTTCTTATGAAAGCCATGCTCGCCATGATGAGTCATGCTATTGACGGAAATCACACGGAACAGCTTGCTGAGGCAAGGGATGATTTACATGAATATTTAATCAAGAGGAGGTAAATGGAAATGAAGCTAAATGACAAAGTTTACAACGTACTGAAGTGGATATGTCTTATCGCGCTTCCTGCACTGGCGGTATTCTATTACACACTGTCAAAGATATGGGGACTTCCATTTGGAGCTGAGATACCTGCGACCATAAATGCCGTTGCGGTGCTTATCGGTGCGCTGATAGGAATATCTCAGATTAATATCAGCAAGGAGGAAAGGAATGAAAACATCACAAAAGGGAATTGATATTATAAAAGAGTTTGAAGGCTGCAGGCTGAAGGCATACAAGGACGCTGTTGGAATTCCGACTATAGGCTACGGTCATACTAAGGGCGTAAAAATGGGCGACACTATCACTCAGGCACAGGCCGAGAAGCTTCTCAAGGACGACCTTGCTGCTTATGAAAAGAAGGTTGATAAGTATAACGATACATATCATTTCAACCAGAATCAGTTTGATGCACTTGTGTCATTTGCGTACAACATCGGAAGTATAGACCAGTTGACTAACAAGGGCAAAAGAACCATTGCGGAAATCTCTGAGAAGATACCTGCATACAATAAGGCAGGAGGAAAAGTTCTTGCCGGTCTGACACGCAGAAGGAAGGCCGAAAAAGCCTTATTTGACACGAAACCGGACGAGGCGGTAAATACTGCGACCGACGAAGAAAACACCGAAAATGGAGCTGATTCGGGCTATGTCGTAGGACGTACATATACAATATGCGCAAGCGACTCGCTTAACGTCCGGAGAGGTCCTGGCGTTAAATACGCGCTAGTGGGTTATAACAATTTGACAGCTGACGCCAAGAGGCATGCGACAGCGAATGGAGCACTCAGAAGCGGTACCAGAGTCACCTGCAAAGATGTCAAGATTGAAGGCAATAACGTATGGATGAAGATTCCTAGCGGATGGATCTGTGCCATCTCTGGAAAGTCAGTATATGTAAAGTAATCACTTGTTTTCCATATTATTACACCCCCTGGGTGCCCTGCTTGGTCTTCCCCCCTCAACTTAGATCAGGCAGGGTATTTTTTTATGCTTTTCGAGGGGAAATAAGAGGGGAAATAAAATGTGATAATATGGTATAATGAGTGATTATGTTAACAAGGCCAAATCTTCGGAAACCGCAGAAAATAAGGGCTTTTGCACCATGTTTAGCTACTTCTCAAAATCATGGTTCAAGTCCCATCTCCCGCACAAGAAAATGACCTCGGATTGCCCTAAAATAAAGGGTTCCGAGGTTTTTTGTTTTCTCTGAGGGGAAATAAAGGGGAAATTAAAGCACTTTAGCATTATCCAGGATAGCGTTATCCCGCTCCCTTAATTGCTCAGTAATATGGAAATATATGTCTTTTGTAATCTGCGAACTCTCATGGCCTAACATTCTGGAAACAGTTTCAAGTGGAACTCCATCAGCTATCAGAAGGGAAGCTGCGGTATGTCGGAGAGCATGAGTTGTTATCGTTCTTCCGAGAACTCTGTTTGATAATTCCTTCAGGTACTTATTGAAGGCATAATAATCAAGATGGGTTCCTTTACTATTGCACATGAACAGATCTGATCTGCATCCATTCTCAAATTTATACTTACGTATATACTTACGTATATCACTCACGAGATCTTTTAGTTCCTTCCGAAGATAGACATCACGATTTGATGATTCGGTCTTTGGAGTGTCGAACTTATCTGCATTGATCTGATATGTGGATCTAACATGGATATAATCATTATCTATGTCGGAATCCCGAAGGGAGATAACCTCGCCGACTCTGAGACCTGATAAAGCCATGAAATGGATCATGTGATGCCAGTGCGGAATATTCTCAGAATTATCCAGGAGTTTTTTCAGCTCCTCACGTTCCAGGTATTTATCCTCAATACGTGCCTTCTTATTGTCTGGGAGCGTTTTTAGCTTGTCTATGAGCGTTCGTTCTGTCAGATAGTCATTTGTATAAGCCCAGTTAAGAAAAGCCTTAAATCGAGCTAAATACTCGTTATAAGTGTAGTTCTCTTCGGAATGGCTCATGATAGTATTCCGAACATAAGGAATCGAGAGGTTATTGATAAGCGCATCTTCACCCAGCCACTTGAATAATCGGTTCAGAGTGGCTTTATTTCGGATTAGGGTACTCTCTTTAAGGGTGCGGGCCTTATCGTCCAAATACAAGCCTAAAAGTCGCTTCAGGGAGAAGTTATCGGGTTTGGTATTTGTCAGAATATCATCAATTCGTTCTTCCAGGAGTCTCTTTGCGAGCTTATAGTTGGATGCACTCTGTTTATCCAGGAGAATGGAAACTGTTTTCCATCTTCCGGTGAGTTCATCCTTATATGGCATCCTATACTTGCAGCGCCCATCCTTCTGAACTTCTTCATATAATTCTACTCGGGTTTTACTCATATGATTACCTCTTGATTTGTATCTTTATCTCAATTGGATCTGAAAAGGTTGCAACTTGTCCTGAATCATTTACCTTCTTATAATCACCACCGGAGATCTTCGCAGTTATGTTCTGATATCCAGCTGCAAGCATTTTAAGAGCTAATTCATTGCTATCTTTTGGAATATATCCAACAAATATAGTATTGATCAGAACTTTAACAGCATTTGGATCATGTGCGTTGTTTGGTTCAGCTACAAGCTGCACAGGTTCATTTGTGAAATAGTATCGGAATAGCTTCTTGTTGGTCCATCCCTTTTCTATGATCTTATCAATTGGCATGGTGTACTTTTTCTGCTCGGTTGCCAGGAATGCAAGATTATCTCTGTGATATTCAATTCCGGCAACGAAGAAACTCATTCCATCTGGAAGAGCAGGAGCTGGCTTTGCAGAGGTAAATGTTTTCTTTAACTTCTCAAACATAGTTAATCCTCCTTTTTTGTTGTCTTCTCCATAGATTCTTTAATTTTCCTTGTGGATTCATCATACAATTTCTGAGCAGCTGCCAGGTTGTTTTTTGTTTCTTGAGTAAGATTGACATCAACATTATCAAGTAATAATTGAGAATAAGCCAGGAGACGAGCCCTGATATTTTCTGTCATCTTATTATAATTTGCAATCAACTCATTCTGTTCCGGAGACAGTTTTAAATAATTATCCCATCCCATTAAAAGGGCAGGGTTTACTTTAAGTGTATCTGCAAGTTTTTCAATCTTGCCACGTTTCATCTCTTCGATTTGCCCACTTTCCCATCTTGAAACGGTAGATTGATTTACTCCTACACTCTGAGCAACATCATCAAGGGTTAATCCTAAGTCTTTTCTTCTTTCTTTCATTAATTCACAAATCTCATTATTATCCATCCTTACACCTCCTATATTCAATTATCTCCGGTAAGGTCATAATATATCAAAATATGCGTTTTTGCAAATATTTTATAAATTTGTGAAAATTGTTCTTGCATAAACGCAAGAAGTATGTATAATAATACTTGTGAGATGCGTAAACGCATAAACCACAAGATAAACCACTATTAAAAGAAAGGAGGCCAATATGTTCGACAGGAAGAGACTCCAGGCGCAGATGGTTCTAAAAGGAGAAACCGCTAAATCTTTATCGGAGAAGTTGGAGATCAATGAATCCACTTTTTATCGTAAGTGTAGCAATGATGGTGATTTCAGCAGATCTGAGATTAACAAGATCATTGATATTCTTGAAATAGAAGATCCAGCGGTTATTTTTTTTGCAAATGAACTTGCGTAAACGCATAGCGTAAACGAAAGGAGTAGGGCAAAAATGTACGCAAACCAAACACAGCTTGCCTCACAGTTTGGCTTTCATCCGAATACTATCTGCAAGATGGTTGCGGAAATGCGACAGACCGGAAGATATCCTCCGAACTGCATTATCGGAGAGCGTAAACGTCGCAGAGTGAAAGTTGAGGCATTCGAGGACTTCTTGATCAACAGAGAGCTTCTGAGGAGTCCAACAATGAAGAAACACGTTAAACCATACAAGGAGGAGAGACCATGAACGAAAATAAAAAAGGCACAGGCATAAAGCCTGCACCAAAACCACACAATCATTCTATCAGAACTGTAGACTTTTGTCTACTTCTGTCAATTATCTTTTTATTCGCTTTGCTCATCTCCGAACTGTATCACAACGATGCACTGGCTGCCTTTTCTATGGGTGCCATGATCGCATCAGCAATTCCAGTAACACATCATAATTTAAAAAGGAGATAAGAGAATATGGGAAATGAGGTTTTAACAATTACCGTGCCTCTTGAAAAGTATGAGGCGCTTGTTGAATGCGCTGCAAATGTAGAAGCGCTGGCAAGAATGTATGCTGCTTCAAGGTATGTCAATGATGATGAGGTCAAGGCTGTTCTCGGAATCAGAATCGAGACCTTCGATGATGAGGAGGCTGCCAATGAGTAATATCTATGAGATTTCAACCAACCTCATGCAGATCATGGAAATGATGGATGATCCTGAGCTTGATCCTCAGACTCTCGGAGATACATTCGAGGCCATTGATGGCGAGTTCGAGGAGAAGGCCGATGCTTATGCCAGGATAATGAAGAATCTCGAGGGTGACGTTGCTGCTCTCAAAAATGAGATTCAGAGACTTTCCGACAAGAAGTCTACCATCGAGAACAACGTGAAGCGCATGAAACAGGCATTGCAGATCGCAATGGAAATGACAGGAAAGATAAAGTTTAAAACGGATCTGTTTAGTTTCGGAATACAGAAGAACACTCCATCGGTTGTTATTGATACAGATATCAACAACCTAGATCCAAAGTTCCTCAAGTTCCGTGAGCCGGAAGTTAATAAAACGGCTATCAAGGAAGCTATTCAGAACGGCGAAGATCTGACTGGATACGCTCACCTTGAGCAGAGTCAGAGTTTAAGGATCAGATAAGGGGGGTGACGGAATGATACCAGTTCTCATCATGGGAAGAAGTGGCTCCGGTAAGACATACAGCCTCAAGAATTTCAAGGCTTCTGATGTCGGAGTTATATCGGTTGAAAAGGGAAGGCTTCCGTTCAAGTCTGATATCCAGGTTGCAAAGATTCCGAAGAGTTTCGGAGAAGCCGAAGATCAGAAGGGAATGGATTACGCTTCTTTATACCGTGCAAAGTATGCCTGGATCTACAATGTGATCAAGTCGGGCAAGTTTAAGAGTTATGTGATCGATGATAGTCAGTATCTCCTGGCAAACGAACTCTTTGATCGTTCAGCTGAAAAGGGATATGACAAGTTCACTCAGATGGCTGCTAACTTCCGAGGTTTAATCCATGCCATAAATGAGGCAGGGGATGATGATAAAATCGTCTATTTTCTGCACCATACCGAAACAGATACAGATGGCAGGGAAAAGGTTAAGACTATCGGAAAGATGCTTGATGAGAAACTGACAGTTGAAGGATGTTTCGACATTGTTATCTACTGCCAGGATCACAAGTTCTATACACAGAGCAATGGTCAGAGTACAGCCAAGACTCCGGAGGATATGTTCGAGTTAGAGATTCCGAATGATCTCAAGGCTGTGGATGATGCAATAAGAAAATATTATGGCTTAGGAGGAAAGAAATAATGAAAGTACCATCTTATGACAAGAAAAACAGAAGGCAGGCATTTGAGAGACTGCCAAAGGGAGCATATGTATGCAAGATTCTGAATATCGAGGAGGCAAAGTCTAAGTCGGGAAAGGATATGCTCAAGATTAGCTTTGATATTGCAGAGGGCGAATATAAGGATTTCTACGCAAAGCAGTACCAGGCAAACACTTCCGAAGACAAGAAGTGGAGCTACGATGCAACAATGTATCTCCTTTTCCCTTATGACGGATGCGAAGCATTCATCTCAAGGAACTGGGATACGTTTTGGGCTGATGTAGAGGACTCCAACAATGGTTATGTGTTTGACGGAAACGAGAAGACTGTTAAGGGCAAGACCTTCGGTGGCCTCTTCCGTATCGAGCAGACAGAATACAATGGCAATATTTATGATCATACTCGCCTGGCATTCACAAGGATAGCTCAGGACATCAGAGATGAGAAGTATTCGCTTCCAGAAGATAAGCTCGTTGCAGCTGCGGCTCCGACAAATGATGATTCCTTCATGGATGTTCCGACAGGACTCGAGATGGATCTGCCATTCAAGTAGCCTATGGATAACTTTGAGATTAAAAAGATACTTGATACATTCGAGATCTTCGTTGATACGAGAGAACAGGCGACTCGCAGGAGTTCCGACAGATATAAGCAGTTCGGGGCTCCCTGGAGGCGCAGGACACTCGATTATGGGGATTATACCTACAATGTGAAGATTAACGGAAAGGACCTTGTATATGGTCAGAGAATTAAGGGATTATGCGCCATAGAGCGGAAACAGAACCTTGATGAGCTTGCTTCTTGTCTTACTCGTGGCCGAGATCGTTTTGAACGTGAGTTTCAGCGTGCGTGTGACAATAATGCTCGGTGCTATCTTCTAATAGAAAATGGCTCCTGGGAGCTGCTTATCAAGGGGCAGTACCGCTCCAGGTTCCGACCTAAATCATTCCTAGCTTCACTTGCTGCTTGGCAGGTCCGTTATGGTCTAAACGTGATTTTCTGTGACATGAGTGTATCAGGCATCTTGATCAAGGAAATATTGTACAGAGACATCAAGGAAAGACTTGAGAGAGGAGAGTTCGATGGAATCGAATAAAGTTTTAAGAAAAAAAAGTGCGACAGTGTTTCCGAGTGAATTGGAATTGATTGAAGACTTAACAGAAAAGATGCAATTTAAGGCACTTTTGATGCTTTTTAACTATGAATTGTACGGAATCGAGCCAAAACCGGAGTTTTTGAAGAATAAAACGATAAAAGCGCTGTGGATTACGTCGAAACCACTTATCGATAAAAGAGTGCGGAATTATGAAAACGGTTTGAAAGGTGGAGCGCCAAAAGGCAGTAAAAATGCGGTCTCAAAGGGTAAAGCAAAACCGAACCATAACCGAAACGTAACCGAAACAGAACCGACTCATAACCGAACTGTAACCGAATCACAACCCGATAAGGAAAAGGAGAAGGAGAAGGATAAGGAAAAGGAGACTTCTCCTTACTCCGTAAGGGGTTCGCTTGATGCTCCCCTTACGTCGACGGAGGAAATGAGTGAGCTTGATAAAATCTGTCCGATTCAAGATGAAGACTGGGATTGGAATTGGGATAACGTTCCAGATCCGGTTCCGCTGCCAAAGAAGGAAGATGATGATTGATGTATGAGTTCAAAGTTGAGGATGCGATAAGGTTCGCAAGTGAAAAAGGTTTTAAGACCAGGAGAACATATAACGAGCTTGTATTTCAGAAATGCCCATATTGCGGAAATGCGTCAAAGGATAAAGAGAAGTTTGCCATCAATCTCGGAACAGGTCAGTTTAATTGTTTCAGAGCTTCATGTGGTGCGAAGGGTAATATGCTCACACTGGCAAAAGACTTCGATTTCTCTCTCGGAAAGGATGCGGATGTATATTACGGAATCGGACCGAGGAAGCATTATAAGGTTTTCAAGAAACAGGATAAGCCGATTGAGTCGAAGGATGATGCAGTTAAGTTCCTGGAGTCAAGGGGAATCAGTGAGGATGTTTGTCGGAAGTATCAGATCACAACGGACAGCAAGGGCAGCATAGTCTTCCCGTTCATAGATTCGGAAAATCAGATCCAGTTCATCAAGTACCGGAACCCAGCGCCAAAGGAAGGACAGAGCAAGGAGTGGGCTGAAAAGGATTGTAAACCTATTCTGTTCGGAATGTATCAGTGTAATGCCGATAATCGGACTCTGATAGTCACGGAAGGACAGATCGATTCGTTGTCAGTTTCGGAGGCAGGGTTTGAAAATGCCGTGTCAGTTCCAAATGGATCTCAGGGATTCTCCTGGGTGCCATATTGTTGGGATTGGATGAAACAGTTCACGAAGATAATCATTTTCGGAGATCATGAGAAGGGGCACATAACACTTTATGATGGATTTTCGGAACACTGGGGCTCAAAGGTTTGGCACGTAAGAGCTGAGGATTACCTGGATTGCAAGGATGCGAATGATATTCTCCGGAAGTATGGAGCGGATCAGATCAAGAAGTGTATTGAGAATGCTGTTCGTGTTCCAGTGAAGAAGGCACTGCAGCTATGCGATGTGCAAGATCTGAATCCATATAACCTTGAGAAGATGGAGACCGGAATCAAGGAGCTTGATAATCTGCTTTGCGGAGGTCTTCCGTTCCGTCAGATAGTTCTGATAACTGGAAAGGCCGGAGATGGTAAAAGCACGCTCGCAGGACAGTTATTACTCAATGCAATCGACAATGATTACAAAGTATGTGCTTATTCGGGCGAGCTTCCGAATTATCTGTTTAAGAGTTGGCTGAATTATCAAGCAGCAGGCTCAAAGAATATTGAGGATGAGTTCTCACCCTGGACTGCATCACAAACAGTTCCGAAGGTCAAGCCGAATGCAATGGAGAAGATCAATGCCTGGTATAAGGACCGAATATGGATTTATGACAACTCAATCTGTTCAGAAGATACGGATAGCCTTGTGAGCTTCTTTGAAGAAATGATCATCCAGTACGGAGTAAGAGTGCTGCTTGTGGATAACTTAATGACTGCGCTGGATCTAGCCGAGATAGACTCTCAGGATAAATATGATGGTCAGAGCAAGTTCATGAAACAGTTTACCAGGTTAGCGCTGCAATATAACGTTCTAGTTCTGATGGTAGCCCATAAGCGCAAGGACAATGGCAGCACAAGCACAAATGATAATGTCAGCGGTTCAGCTGATATCACAAACCTTGCCTCGATAGTTTTGAGCTATGAACGAGGCAAAGAGAAGGATGGTTATACCGAAGACATGAGATGTCTCAAGGTAACGAAAAATCGTCTCTTCGGAAAGATTAAAACAGACGGGATCAAGACTCAGTATGACGAAAGATCCAAACGAATTTATACACTCGAGGCAGAGCGTGACCGGAGCTACATTTGGGATTTACCGTTCATGCAGGATGTTGAGGAGCCGGAAGTGGAAATACAGCAAGAATTAGATCTGCCGATTTAAGGGGGCAATATGGGATATTTGTTTAACACAAAAGAGCGAAAGATGTTCGCTGATTATTACGATCTTTGCCAGGCTTATTACGTGATAAGCGCTGATAAGGATAAATACTGGGATGAATTGTGGCTCGAAGCAAAGAAATTCAACGAGAAGTACAAAGATATCGGTTTAGCTTGGTATATGATGTCAGCATTTCTGACTTCTCAGGAGATGAAAGAAATGGAGTTAAATCATGAAAGAAATAGTGTTGGCAGCAGCGTTGGCTCTAGTCAGCGCAGCACCGCCTAGTGAACTTCCTCCAACTGCATTCGTACAGGAAGGGGATGAGAGAACATATGTCGGAAGTTATCAGTGTACGGCCTACAAAAGCACAGGCAATGCTTGTGCAGATGGGGTTTATCCATGTGAAGGTGTAACGGTTGCCAGTAATGACCCAAATTTGTGGCACAAGGTAATTGAGATCAGTGGCACCGGAACTGACTGGGATGGACTGTACTACGTACATGATACGGGTGGCATGAGCAGTAATGTAATTGATATTTTTATCGACGATTATTCCGAGTGTATTCAGTTCGGAAGAAGGTCAGCTGATATCTACATTGTGGAGGTTGGAAGTGCATATGAGTGATAGGTATAAGAGAGTAGAGGTATGTCTTACGGATAAACAATGCAGATATTTGCAGGCTCTGAATCTGTTGAAGGGTAAGAATGGCATCTCAGAAGTCATAAGAATCATCGTAGAAGAATATAGGAAAAACCATCCAATCTGAGGAGATGAATAAAATGGAGATATGGGTTAAAAATCTGAAGACGGGTGAAAAATGGAAGCTCGATAATGATAAGTCAAAGATGGTGTATAAGGACGGAAATAAGACCATGTTTCAGCTGAAAGATATCTCCTGTTTCAGATTCTTCCCATGTGATCCTGATAAGGCTGATGAGTTCAGACAGAATCGGTGCAAGGAGATTGAGAGAAATACCGAGGGGTATCAGTTCAATATATTTGATTTTTAAGAAAGTTGAGGAATAACAATGGGTAATAATTTGGCAGATCTTAATGAGCTGTTATTTGATCAGATCAGAAAGCTCGAAAATGATGATCTTACAGATGAACAGCTGGATCGTGAAATCAAGAAGAGCGAAAGCATTACAAAGACTGCTTCTGTAATCCTGGGAAATGCAAAGCTGGCTCTTGAAGCGCAGAAACAGTTTGATGAGTATGGCACCGGAAGAACAGTAGATATCCCGCTCCTGGGAATAAGCAACCAGGACTTGATGATTGAAAACAAGAGTTTAAGAAGAAGATTAGCTCAGAAGGAGTCATATGATTAAATGGTTAGAACATCCTGAATATGTGAGGTTCATGAAGAAGATAATTCCAGGACATACAGAGCCGGAAATAAAGGCTGCATTCAAGAAAAAATATGGAATTGATCTTACTGATGGTCAGATCGGCGGTTTTAAGACCAAGTATCAAATTAAGTCTGGAACCCATGGTGGTCGCTGGGTTAAAGGTCAGGCTTCTTTCAATAAGGGGCAGAAGATGTCCGCTGATGTATATGTGAAATGCCAGCCGACAATGTTCAAAAAAGGGCATATGACTCACAATCACAAACCAGTAGGGTCTGAAAGAATCAATGTTGATGGTTATGTGGAAATCAAAGTTGAAGAGCCTAAGAAGTGGAAATTAAAGCAGCGAGTAGTTTATGAGGAATACTACGGAATAAAGCTCTCCAGCAATGATGTAATCATATTCCTGGATGGAAATCGTTTAAACCTGGATATTGAAAATCTTGTCAGAATGACCAGGTCTGAGCTTGTCAGATACAACCAAATGAAGCTGCATGGTGATAATCCTGATCTGAACATGAGTGCGGTACTTCTCGCAAAGATCAAGGCAATGCAAGGGAGAAAAGAAAATGAAGAAGATTAAAGTGATAATTAAGAACCCGGAGGAGGAATATGGTCACGTTTGTTGGGTAGCTGATGAGCTGGAAGTCTTACAGACTATCGTCGGAGGCTATATTGAGATCGTTCCTGCATCCGAGAAGGAAAATGTAGTGATCATCTGTGACGAGGAGGGAAAACTCAAAAATAAAGAGCCAAACCTTGCGCTCGGAATAGATGTTGTAGTCGGAACTATTATAGTTTGCGGTCAGGAGAATGAAAACCTTGTTGATATCCCTTGGAATGTTGAAAGATGGATGAGGTTTGTTGATATGAGGAGACCAATGTTTGATTATTAACGGAGGTAACAGCTATGGGGAAGCAAATGACTATATTTGATTACAATAAGATCTGTGCAAATTGTGAACACTATGCCAGGGTTTATAGAGCATTTTATCATTCATGCTTCTGCTATGATTCACCATTTAGCGGAAAAGTAATGCTTGCCAGGGATGCTGATAATACTTGTGGATTTTGGGAAGAACGCAAGGAACCTGATGAGGCTTATGATGGTGGTGAAGCTAAGGATGATTATTAAGAAATATGCAGTTGCATGGATAAAGAAATATATTCTTAAGGTGCAGAGTCCTAGTCTTATATGGTTGGGATATAAGTATGAATGGGATTATCTTATGGCAAAGAGAGGTAATAAGGAATGACAACAGAAGAAGCATCAGTAATCATCGGAAATATCCCAATAGAAGGTGATGATTGTTATACGATAGCAGAATATCAAGAGGCAAAAGCTATGGCAATCAAGGCATTGGAGCAGATAGAAATATGGAATGCTACAACCAAAGACAGGCAGATAATTGC
>Ga0247609_10004853_pt1 | contig 13310 bp, 19 predicted proteins | sample 172DNAGHGlowgp2_FD_193487 | JGI IMG/M metagenome (GOLD analysis project Ga0247609, IMG submission 193487) | Sheep rumen microbial communities from Palmerston North, Manawatu-Wanganui, New Zealand - 1728 DNA GHGlow gp2 | ecosystem: Host-associated > Mammals > Digestive system > Stomach > Rumen ...
ACTAGCTGCATTCTTTTGGACTTTTTGTGTCCTATGAATAGATGAAAGAATTAATTTTGCAGCGTTGTTTGCTTATCTTGATGTTTGACGGACTTCGCATCAAGGTCGGCGGCAACGCGAAGAAGTAAAAAATAGAAGTCCCCTATCAAATGACTGAAAGATGAACCATATCCCACGTATAATCGTCCTATCAATTCTGATTGTCATAGGTGTCGTAGGTGTAGCTTATGTGGCAATTATGGCGTATATACACTATGATGTGTTCGGAAAAAGTCCGTCGTATGAAGGGACCAGACAAAATTTCATCAATAATGAGTTATATTTTCAGAAGACAGAAGATTGTTTTCAGAAAATTTTCCAATGCTGTTCTTCCGTCGATTCAACAATGGAACTCATCAGATTCACTATTGATAATTCTAGCAACAATTTTGTGTTTTTTCAATATTTTTCGATAGAAGACAGAAGGCAACTTCTATTCCCGATTAGGGATTCTGGTCTTGAAATAAGCCAAAATCAAAAAGAAACATTGCAGTCCAACGGCATCACTCCTCAAATGATAGAAACACTTTATTCTAATCTAAAAAAAACAAATTGTCGTTCGGTGGAGAAAGATAAACTAAATTCTAACAACACGATATTTATGACTTTTAAAATACTCGATTATTGTTCTATTCAATATATGTTTTATCCTCAACCTTTTGAAGAAGATTCCATTAAGAGTCATATCTCCAACACGCCACTCGGTCGGCGAGTAAGGATCTATGTCGAATAATTCTACAAATGTTGTCCAAGTTGTCCAAGTGGTTTTTCATATCTTCAAAAATCCTATCTTCGCGCCATGAACCACACCGCCACATACCCGCCCAAATCCCTCCGTTCCGCTATGGGGGGGGTATCGGTACTTCTTCAACGGGCAAGAGGCGGATGATGAGGTGTTTGGAGAAGGGAAAAGTTTGAGCGCGGAATTCTGGCAGTACGACAGCCGGTTGGGGAGGAGATGGAACGTGGATCCCGTCTTCAAGGAGTACGAGAGTCCGTATGCTTGTTTTGCGGGGAATCCGGTGTGGTTTGCGGATCCGAATGGAGATTCTGTTATCGTTTTTAATGAAGAAGTATTCAATGTCCTCAAATAGTCACATATAAAATGAAACGTGCTCTTTATTTTCTTGTAACATTCCTCTGTTTTCTAAACTTGCCATCGCTGCATGCACAAAACCAACCACCCGTTTGGATAGAAATTGACCAGGGTGGCTTTGCAGATAAAATAATTTTTTCTCATTACGGAGTGATTGTATCAACGTTTGACTATCATGGAACTACTCGGTGGCATCTTTATAATACCACATACTACCCTCCAAGCAAATTAGGTAAAAGCCATATAGACAGCTTGTTTGAATATGTGAACATGCACTATCAACATTCAAGGTGTAAGGAGTTCACTACAAATAAAACATTAATCTTAGACGGTAGCTGGACGGATATTTACATACAGAATGGCCGTTATGTAAATACGATGGGAACAACTCAGGAATGTTTCAGTAAAGAAATGGATATTATTGAACGTATGGCAAACCAGATTCTTGACGAATTGTCCGACTCCAACAAAATCTATTTGGGCGGCGCCCTTGAAGACTGTGATATTGCGGAGACTTCGCCATATTGCTACTTAAACACACTTGAAGGTTCTACATTTCGTGATTTTTTCTGCCAATTTTTCGGGGATGGTGAAATATTGTTCACCATCTGTCAATATGTCGGGCTACTGTATGAAAATGGACAGGCTTGTTTCATTCCAGAATATCCAGACCATGTCAAAAAACAGTATTCCATTAATTGGGCAAAGTTGTTATACCGCATGAGGAATGATCTTCGTCAATGTCAGTCGGACACAATTCCGGGAACAAATGGGAATTATTTGTTAGTGCGTTTCAATGGGCAGTGGTCTTACGTAAATGGATTAGATATGAAAACGTTGAAACATTGGCTCAAAATGATGGAACGTGTGGTTCCGATATCATATCGTAAATCATTCAGATGCAAAAAAGAACAATTAATCCTGTCGTGGAAAAAGAAATAACCGAAAAAACCGTATCTTCGCGCCATGATTCCCACCACCACATACCCGCCCCAGACCCCTCGTTACTATATGGGGGGTTATCGGTACTTCTTCAACGGGCAGGAAGCTGATAATGAGGTGCTTGGGGAGGGGGTGAGTTTGACCGCTGAATTCTGGCAGTACGACAGCCGGCTGGGCAGGAGGTGGAATGTGGACCCTGTGTTCAAGGAGAAAGAAAGTCCGTATGCGTGCTTCGCGGGGAACCCGGTGTGGTTTGCGGACCCGAGAGGGGATACTGTTATTAATGGATATTCAAATCGCTTATCATCTGCTGAAGAGGCGATGAGACAATCAGAACGTTTTTTAAATAGCCTCTCCCAAAGCGATGAACAATATCTTTCTGCAAAACAGGATTATGATGATAAAACCGCCTCATACTACCGAATTAAGAGGTTATATGATATCGCACAGAATATCATAACAGATTTTAAAGAACATAGTCCGGAAATGTACAACAAGTTGAATCATCTTCGCTCACCAAACGGCGTTGTTGATGTGGACGTGTTTGTGTTTGTAAATTACAATCTTAACAACGGTAAATATTCTGGTCAATCCGAAATAGACCATCATTTCTTTGAACATGCTAATTCGGTTTTCGGTGGTAGTCATTACTTCTTTTTGTTTGACAGCGAAAATGATATTTGTTCGACGAATGCTGTAAAAATGACAATCAATCCAAGGTATTCTGATCAAATTGGAAAATCTTTTGCCCATGAAGGGGGACATATTTATTATGAGGTAACCGATCCTGTCGGTTACGCCAATTGGTTGGAAAAGAATGGCAATCAATCTGCCAAATCCGGCCATTTGAAGGACAAGGACGGAAAGGAAAAGAATCCTTCTGGCCAAAAAGCTTTAGAGTGGGAAAGTGAATATTAGACAATGACTTATGACCACAACTGTTATGAAAAAACGAACAAGGATGCCATTTCCCTTTCAGTTTCTTTTTTGTCTGTCTTTTGCTGTCGTCGGTGGAAATGCACAATCTTTGGATTCCCTGTCGAAAAGTCAGAGATTCGAGATGATACTTTCTGAAAGTCATTATAAAATAGAGGCAGATTTGCTAAACCATACCAAGACATTTTATGATACGTTAGGGTATGATTCGATTGTGCAAAAGTATTATCCTAGTGGGCAGTTATACAAACAATGCAACTATTCGAACGGACTGCTTCATGGCAAAGCAGTAACTTTTCATTCAAATGGCAGATTGGAAAATGAAAAGCATTATTGTTTTGGGGAATGTACGGATTCCCAATCCATTTATTATGATATGTTTGGATTTGTTGAACTTGAAAGTTGGAAAATTCGTTATAAAGGAAGAGATTTTTTGTGTGCCACCAGATATGGTTATGGCAAGTTGTCCACTGTTCGAATCTATGATTGCCGGAATCCACAAGTGGAGTATGCAGGATTTATGTGGGACAACGGAGAATGGAAACCCTACAATCCACACTACCTAAACGCTCCTGATGCCAACAGAGTACTGAAACGCTATAAGAAAGAGTATGCCAGGCGACATCTGAACGACTGACAATTATATCCTTGTTAGTTGTCCGCGTTGTCCTCAAAAGTCAATTCCTATGTCTTTCCCAACCCGAAAAAATCCTATTTTCGCGCCATGAACCCCACACTCACATACCCGCCCCAGCCCCCTCGTTACTATTCCAGGGGTTATCGGTACTTCTTCAACGGACAGGAGGCTGATAGTGAGGTGCTTGGAGAAGGGGTGAGTTTGACCGCTGAATTCTGGCAGTACGACAGCCGGTTGGGAAAACGGTGGAATGTGGACCCTGTGTTCAAGGAGTATGAAAGTCCGTATGCTTGCTTCGCGGGAAACCCGGTGTGGTTTGCGGATCCGAATGGAGACAGTAGTGTTGTTGATGCTAAAGGGTACATGATTTATTATGATGAGAACGACAAGGATTTGCGAGTTTTCATTAATGAGAACGGTAAGTTAAGACAAATCGGAGAATTAGGAAAGACAATTGAAGCAGACACATGGTTTGCCAACCTTCTGAAAGAGAATGCTACTACTTCTAAAAAAATTATGAATCCTTGGAAATTTAAAAATAATGTGAAGCAATATGGTGTTTGGGATTATAAATATGCGAATAAGGATAATCCGAACAAGGGTATTCGATATCACTTGCTTGGTATTGCTTTTTACCGAAAAGATAAGAAGCACGGCGGTTTATCTGAAACTTATTTCTTATTCAATGGGATGAAAGGACGTGCTGAAGATCTGAACAACTTTCACTTTGGGGTAGTAGGCAAAGCATACGGATGGTTCCCAGAGACCTTTATGCTAAAACAGGCCGGAAAAGCCGAGATGGGCAAGTGGGCAGATGAAGGGAAAACAGTTCCGGAAGCCTGGACACCTAAACTTAAAGTTTATATATTTCAAGAAGGGCCTTATCCTACCTTTTATCAAAAAACAGTATTACTGCCTCCCTACGGGGACAATCCCGAAGATCACAAATGGATTAAATTCGGATTTGAATATTATAAAACAAACAAGGGGTCTCTATTAGATGACTAAAAGATGAAACGTGTTTTAAAAATAATTGCTCTGTCTTTTTTTCTCATCATAGGTGTCGTTGGTTTAGCTTACGTAACGATCATTGCTTGCATAAATCATGATGTGTTCGGGAAAAGTCCGTCTTATGAGGACACTCGGCAAAATTTTATTATGAATGAGCCATATTTTCAGAAAACGGCAGACTGCTTTCTGGAAATTGCCAACTGCTGCTTGTCGGATTCATCCCAAGGGACTCTTCTTTTCAGTATTCTCGAATCGGACGACGAGTTTTTGTTCCGGCTGTTCTTTTCTACAGAAAACGAGACGGAACTTGTATTCCCGATTAGGGATTCCAACATTGAAATAACCCAAGACCAGAAAGAGATATTACAATCCAGAGGAATTGATTATCAAAAGGTACAAACGCTTTACTCGGATCTAAAAAAAACAAATTGTTGTGTTATTTCAAAATACGATGGGAATCCATACAACCTGTTTTCTATGACGTTTAAGATACTCGATTATTGTTCAATTGATTACCTGTTTTATCCCCAGCCTATTGAAGTGGATTCAATACGTCCTATTTCTAATTCTTCACTCGGTCAACAGGTTGCTATCTCTGTAAAATAGTTAAAGATTGTCCCAAGTTGTCAAAGTTGTTTTTCATATCTTCAAAATTCCTATCTTCGCGCCATGATCCCCACCTCAACATATAGACAAAAAATGTATCTTTGCAGAACTTAAGAAACGATTGAAATTGACGGAATAAAATGGAGAAAAGACAGCAGAACATATCGTATTTTGTGTCGTTTTGCGTGGAACAGTACAAGCACGCCAAAAAGTTGACAGGAGGCGAGGCGATGGCACAGCTTGACCGATACGGTGTACTTGATTATTTGGCTGAGAACTATGAGATACTGCACACTCAAAGCCACCAATGGATATTGGAAGATATTGACGAATTCATTCACATCAGACAAAACCAGGTGTTATGATACTCTATCACGGAAGTTTGGAACGAATTGCGGCACCGGAAATAAGGGTGCCGAACCGCACCTTGGATTACGGGGCGGGTTTTTATGCCACCACCTCATTCAAGCAGGCGGAAGAATGGGTCCGTCGCCGTATGAGGGAGGCATTGTCGGACAAAGGATACGTGAACGAATATGCTTTGAACACAGAATTGCTGGATCACCTGAACTGCCTGTTCTTCGAATCCCCGACTGAGGAATGGCTCGACTTTGTGATGAGAAACCGCACCGAAAGAAATTTTACCCACGATTACGATGTCGTTTACGGCCCCGTGGCCAACGACAAAGTATATGCTGCGTTTGCACTTTATGAAGGCGGATTGCTGAACAAGCAAAACCTGATTGCAGAGTTGCGAACCTACGAATTGGTGGACCAGTACTTGTTCCATACGCCCAGAGCTTTAGAAACCATCACCTTCATCAAAGCAAAAGAAATACTGTTATGACCGATATCACACAAGACAACCTGTACCTTTTGCTACCCTCCAAAGTGAGCCGGATAGCCGGGATGCTGTCTGAGGACACTGGCGCAAGTGTGGTGGATGCTCTCCGCTGCGTTTACAATTCGAAACTATACCGCAAGTTGGAAATTGAAGAGACAAAACTATGGCACGAAGGACCGGTTGCACTTTATGAGGAGATATTCACAGAAAACAATCCAGTATGAAGCCAGTCAGCCATCCATTCGATTGTACTGTTCTACCCCAATGTTCCGCTATGGGGGGTTATCGGTACTTCTTCAACGGGCAGGAGGCTGACAATGAGGTGCTTGGGGAAGGGGTTCTGCACGCTTTCGAGTACCGTATGCACGACACCCGCATCGGACGGTTCTGGAGTGTGGACCCGTTGGCGGGGAAGTTCCCGTGGAACAGCACGTATGCGTTTGCGGAGAATCGGATTGTGGATGGAAGAGAGTTGGAGGGGTTAGAAGTCTATTACACCACAACAGAATTTGAAAGTGCATTTGGACTTGCACAATATGGATGGAATTATGTGATAGGTAAAGGGACCGCGCAGGATAAAGTTGGAATTACCTATTTCAAATATAGATCCCCTTTTAAGATTTCCAGTCAGGAATCTGTTGCAGGTGTTATGCCATTTTGCTTAAAGGTGCATTTTGGGACAGATTTTTCTTCAGATTATTTTAGACAATCCTCAAAACGAGGACCTATCACGTCGTTGGATTTCTATCCGGTGAAAGAAGGTTTTTCCGTCGAAGGCAGGGATGTTTTTCCTTATGTGGGAGTAAGCAGAGGTGTAGGATTCTTCGCAGCTATTGTGACTACCAATACAGAAGTGACAGAATCATATTCAATTACTTTCAATGAGCGCATGAATCTTATAAATCTTGTTACTTCCAAAGGTTTCAAATATAATGACTATGATCCAAATCTTGAAGTCGGGAAAGATGACCACTATTTGTATTATATCGACAACGGTCGTTGGTTTAATTTTTTCAGGAAGACAAAAATCAAAACCGATATTAAGATGATTAATGTCGATAAAGAAACAGGATCTTGGGAAAGCGAAGAATACCATCAAAGTGTTGAAGATCACTAAATATTCACATCAATGAAATTCATATATCCATTAGATAGAATCACGGATTATTTCATAAAAAAATATCCAGGTTGCTGTGTTCTAGCAACCCTTTTTTTGTTATTTGTCATTGCTCCGATTGCAGACTTAGCCATTGATCATGAATGGTTCAAACGGAAAGCTATTGAGGTGAAATACTGTTATCACTGGGATAGTGATACTTTACAACCTTATATGATATACAAGAAAGGGAGAAATGTCAAAGGTTTTGAAAAGGCATATTGGATGTTGGCATATTATTACACACCCGATTCTTTGTTTCCACACAAACATGAAACCGTCATGTCTGATTTCTATCAGAAGGATCTGATTTATAAAGTGGAAATTCTGCGTTATAGCGAAGACTCTCTGCTATCAAAGATCAGATATAAGTGCTCTGCCTCCAAAGAATATCTTGAATGGATTGAAATTGTCCCCACATTTACTTTGCATGACACACTGCCCACCGGATACGAGGCGGAGAACGAGGGGTACATGAAGGATATCAAGCTGAAGAAACCGAAATCACAATAGATTGCTCCAATTATTCGATTGTTTCAAAAAAAATGTACTTTTGCAAAAAAAACAGACCAAAAATGAGGCGAACCCGAATTGTTGACAAAATCAGAAAGGTGGCCAGCAAGATGAAACCTGCGGTACAAACCATCCTGTATGGCTCGGAAGCCCGCGGAGATGCCCGTGAGGATTCCGACATAGACCTCCTGATGCTTGTGGAGGCGGACAAACTGTCGTACGAGGACAAAGACCGCATCATTGCCCCATATTACGACATAGAGCTGGAGACTGGCGTTGTCATCAGCACGCTCATCATGCCTCGGAAAGAGTGGGACAACCGCCCCTTTCCTACGCCCTTTTATGTAAATGTCACAAACGAAGGAATAATACTATGAAAGACGAACTGACAAGCGAGGCATACGAGGCCTTGTCAAAACACCGACAAGCGCGGGCGCACGAAACGTTGGAGAGGAAATCGACACCTTGTTAGAGAAACAGACCTCATAATCCACCCCTGTATCTTTGCAGAACTAAAGAGACAATTGAAATTGACGGAATACTGATGAATAAGTTTCGCATATTATTCCTGTTGTTGGTCCAAGTGACTTCTCTGGCATCCTTGAACGGGCAAAACGGTCTTTGTTTCCGATTCGTTGACACGTTGTACTTGAAAGCGAATGTGCTGCATATCTGGCATGCCACCTGCTTATGTCCATCCTTGAGCTGCGTGGTCCGCGATGACTCCGAAAAGGAAATCGCCCTTTCTTTGTTCAGCGGGGAATCTCATTATTCTGATGAGGATATGCCGCCGCTGCTCACCCATGCGATTTCGGACAGACGGTTTGTCTTGATGCGGAATTATCTCGAAGACAGCCTCTCCAACCGGTTCACGTGGGAGCAGATCCGGCATTCATTGGAGGATGGAATACATGTTGACACAACGGAAAGGATGGACAATTTCCGCAAGGAAGTGATTGAGAGACGCGAGAATCCGGACCAGCAGTTTTATGATTCCATCCGTTATGTCATGGTGGAATGGCTTGACAGAATCATGGAATTTTCCGAAGATGAGTTAAGCATCGGGGATTTACGCTTCGAAGGGAATGGGAAACACAATCCGCGACCCTCGGACGACGCCCCCATCGACACCGTGGTCTGCAACGGCGACACTTATTGTTTGCGGGAGTCCTCCTTCGAATCGTGGGGATTATTGGTGGAAGTACAAAGCGAGTGCAACTTCTTCAATGATGACACCGCGGAGATGGATCTGCTTCGATATCGGAAATTCAAGAAAATTTTGTTGTTCATTCCTTTCTGAATCGAATATTTTGTATTTTTGCCATTGCTAACAGTGAACTAATAGTTGAACAGGTTATTCTGAACGCAAAACATAAAACAAAACATTGTATATATACTACTATTGAAAAGCATCTCCGAACGGACTCCTACTAAAAGCCAGCATCATGCCTGAAGAACAATTCATAGACTATGTAAAGATTTTCGCGCGGTCGGGAAACGGCGGCGCCGGCTCGGCGCACCTTGCGCGCACGGCCCACAACCCGAAGGCAGGCCCTGACGGCGGCGACGGCGGCAAGGGCGGCAGCGTCATCGCGCGCGGCAACCGCAACCTCTGGACTCTGCTGCACCTGCGCTACACCAAACACATCTTCGCCGAACATGGCGGCAACGGCCAGAAAAACCAATGCTTCGGCAAGGACGGCGACAACGCCTACATCGAAGTGCCGTTAGGCACCATCATCCGTCTGGTGGACACCGACGAAGTGGTGGGAGAAGTGCTGGAGGACGGCCAGGAAGTGGTCGTCATGAAGGGAGGCCGCGGCGGTCTCGGCAACGTCCACTTCAAAAACGCCACGCACCAGACGCCCCGCTTCGCGCAACCCGGCGAAGAAGGCGTGGAAGGATGGGTATCCCTGGAACTCAAAGTGCTGGCTGACATCGGGTTGGTGGGATTCCCCAACGCGGGCAAATCCACCCTCATCACCCAACTGTCGAACGCACGCCCTAAAATCGCCGACTACCCCTTCACCACCCTGAAACCCAACCTGGGAATGGTGGCCTACCGGGAATTCCAATCGTTCGTCATCGCCGACATCCCCGGCATCATCGAGGGCGCATCGGAAGGCAAAGGCATCGGGCTGCGGTTCCTGCGCCACATCGAGCGCAACGCCGCCCTCCTCTTCATGATCCCCGCCGCAGACGACGAAGGGAAGGTGAAAACGGTCACGCAAATCAAGAAAGAGGTGAAGATCCTCCGCAACGAACTGGAACAGTTCAACCCGGAACTGCTGGACAAAAGCTGGCTGCTCGCCATCACCAAATGCGACCTCGTCACCGAGAAAGAAGCGCTGAGTTTGGAATCGAAATTGGCGAAATTCGCGCCCACAATCTGCATTTCCGCCGTCACAAACTGGCGACTCACGGAATTAAAAGACAAACTTTGGGGTCTTTTGCAAACCGATGAAGAAGTATAAATATCTGAATCATAACAAATTAACAGCTGTTAATAAAAATATTTCCTAAAATTACAAAAACAAAGCATACAATTCAAAAAAAGTGTATTTTTGCAGCCTAAATAATTAAGCGAAAGAAATGGCAAAGAAAACGAAGGAAGCACGTCAACAAGTGATACTTGAGTGCACAGAGCAAAAGGCAAGCGGAGTTCCGGGAATGTCCAGATATATCACGACGAAGAACAGAAAGAACACTCCCGACAGACTTGAACTCAAGAAGTACAATCCGTACTTGAAGAAAATGACAATTCATAAAGAAGTTAAATAACAAAAACTGATAAGAGATGGCAAAGAAAGTTGTTGCATCATTGAAAAGAGAGGGTGGCGTCACCTACACGCGTGTCGTGAAGATGGAGCGTTCACCGAAAACCGGAGCATACACCTTCAAGGAAGCTGTGATCGAATCCGGCGCTGTTAAAGACTTTTTGGCTAAAAAGTAATATTTTGTTTTCATGGTTGAAAAAAGGTGGGCGCCTGCCCGCCTTTTTTCGTTTTAAACATATCAATAAAAATCGTACTTTTGCGGAAAATTCATACGTATGGGATTCTTTTCATTTTTTAACAGAGATAAGAAAAAAGAGATCAACGAGGAACAGAAGAAGGAACTGAACGAAGGCTTGCAGAAATCCAAGGAAAACTTCTTCAAAAAACTGGCGAAAACCATCGTCGGAAAGTCGAAAGTCGATGACGAGGTGCTCGACAACCTCGAGGAGGTGCTCGTCACATCCGACGTGGGCATCGAAACCACCCTCAAGATCATCGACCGCATCGAGAAGCGCGTTTCCAAAGACAAATACCTGGGAACCAACCAGGTGAACATGATCCTCAAGGAGGAAATCGCCGGTCTGCTCCTCGAAAACGACCTCGAAAAAGAGAACGATTTCGTCATCCCCGAGATGGAGACGCCCTACATCATCCTCGTGGTGGGCGTGAACGGCGTGGGCAAGACCACCACCATCGGGAAACTGGCCTACCAGTTCAAGAAGAACGGCTATTCGGTGACCCTCGGCGCCGCCGACACCTTCCGCGCCGCCGCCATCGACCAGCTCAAAGAGTGGGGCAACCGCTGCGACGTGCCTGTCGTGGCCCAGAAAATGGGCTCCGACCCCGCCGCCGTGGCCTTCGACACCGTCAAGTCGGCCATCGCCAACCACAGCCAGGTCGTCATCATCGACACCGCCGGCCGTCTCCACAACAAAATCAACCTCATGAACGAGCTCGTGAAGATCAAGAACGTCATCCGCAAGCTCGTGCCCGAGGGCCCGCACGAAGTGCTGCTCGTCCTCGACGGCTCCACGGGCCAAAACGCCTTCGAACAGGCCAAACAGTTCACCGCTGCCACGGAGGTCAACGCGCTGGCCATCACCAAGTTGGACGGCACTGCCAAGGGCGGCGTGGTCATCGGTATCTCCGACCAGTTCCAGGTACCCATCAAATACATCGGCGTCGGCGAGAAAATCCACCAGCTGCAGATCTTCAACCGCGTCGAATTCGTCGATTCCCTCTTCCCCGACAACTGGTAGCCATGCCCAGAACGGTCGTCATTGACGAGAACTCCGGCTTCTGCTTCGGGGTCATCAACGCCATCCAAACGGCAGAAGACTACCTGCGGGAACACCATTCGCTGTTCTGCTTGGGCGATATCGTCCACAACAACGAAGAGGTGCGCCGATTGGAGGCAATGGGGCTGCAAATCATCACGCGCGAACAATTCGAGAGACTGCAGGACACCGCCGTGCTCATCCGCGCACACGGCGAACCACCGGAAGTGTACCGCATCGCGCGTGAAAACCGTATCCGGCTCATCGACGCCACCTGCCCTGTGGTCCTTCGGCTGCAAAAACGCATCTTCGACGAATACCATTCCAACTCAACACCGAAACAAATCCTGATATTCGGCAAAAAAGGCCATGCGGAGGTCGTCGGGCTATTGGGACAGACCGACAACACCGGAATTGTCATCTCCTCGCCCGAAGACATCGAACGCATCGACTTTTTGCGCCCCTCGATCATCTATTCCCAAACCACCCAGAGCGTCGAGGAATACTATCAACTTATCGACCGCATCCGCAATCGCTACGAGTCCGAAGGAAACTCGGAACTTTTTGAATTTAAGGACACTATCTGCCGGAAAGTGGCTTCCCGCGCCAAACAGATCGCCGACTTCGCCTCCCGATTCGACATTATCTTGTTCGTGTCAGGGGAAAAAAGTTCCAACGGCCTGTACTTATATAATATATGTAAGGAAAACAATCCGAACAGCTTTTTCTTGACCGGTGTGGAACAACTGAGAGACATCGATTTGACAGACGCGAACAGCATCGGCATCTGCGGAGCCACCTCCACTCCGATGTGGCTCATGCAGGAATTGGCGGCCGAATGCGCGAAATAGCGCGATTTTGCCCTTTGCGGTCCTTCCGAATGTCGTTTATTTTAACAGAAGATTCTTAAAAGAATTTCCAAAATTAACTATTTTTACTTAATTCTGGAAATTTTAATTTTTACAAACATCGCATTATCAACACTTTAAAAATATTTTTGCAGAAAAATATAATAAAGTATTGACTTTTCATTAAAATCATTGTATATTTGCCGTGGATTTGGTTTTGGTTTTGAACAATTGAAAAGAAAGGAAATGAAACAAAAAATCACACGCATCAAAACAGGTCTTCTGGCACTTGTCCTACTCGGAGGATTCTTGCACGCGAAAGGACAGACTACACTATTCGAAGAAAACATGGGTGTTCCTTACATGAACACGCCCATCCAGTTTTACGACGGCTGGCAGGACACCTCCGTAACATACGTGGGGAACGGCACTTGCGATGTGCGTTCCTCGAGCGCCTCGATGGGATACGGAGGTGCCTCGGGCGGCGGGAACGTCATGATCAACGACACGGTGAAATGGTTCCAGATTTCCGGCCTCAACACGACCGCCGCTCACCCCACCGTGAGGCTCTACTGCGGGCTTCGGAAGACCGTTTCCGAGAACGGGAACAACTTTGTGGTGGAATTCT
>Ga0247609_10004854_pt1 | contig 13309 bp, 14 predicted proteins | sample 172DNAGHGlowgp2_FD_193487 | JGI IMG/M metagenome (GOLD analysis project Ga0247609, IMG submission 193487) | Sheep rumen microbial communities from Palmerston North, Manawatu-Wanganui, New Zealand - 1728 DNA GHGlow gp2 | ecosystem: Host-associated > Mammals > Digestive system > Stomach > Rumen ...
TTCAACGACAACACTATTGGCATGTATGTGACTGGATCAAACGGTACATCAGGCGATAAGACATGTACGATGATGCGGGCCAACTACAACAACGACTGGTCTCGTCCTGTCAATTTCGAATACTTCGTTAATGGACAACAAGTACTCTCTCAAGAGTTGGAGGCTGCCATCGAAGGTGGATGTTCTAGAACATACACGGTGAAGTCACTTTCACTAAAAGCTTCAAAAAAGACAGGTAAAAACCTTGTTAACTACCACTTCTTCGGTACAAAACCAGACCTCTACACTCAAACCATTTATTTAAGAAATGGTGGTCAAGGTGCTGATGCAGGCATGATGTGGGGTGGTGGATTTGACTTTGGCGGTGGCATGTTCGGACCTGGACAAGGTGGCCAGCCAGGTGGACAACAAAATGGTCAAAAGAACGACAAAGTAAAGTTCAGAGATGCACTGATGCAGGCTTACTGCACCAACATGAACATCGACTATCAAGCCTACCAACCGGTAGCCTATTACCTCAATGGGCAATACTTGGGTTTGATGGCATTGATGGAACGTACCAATGCAAGCTATGTAAAAGCAAACTATGGTGTTGATGAGGAGGATTTGGATTTAGTTACACTCTCAGACCAAAAAGGTATCGGAATTTCCCAAGGAACCCTCGATGCCTACAATGAATTGATTTCGTATGTGGAGAGTACAGACAACACTACTCCTGAATTCTATGCGGGTGCCTGCAAACGGATGGACATGGACGAATATCTAGAATACCAAGTCTTCCAACAGTTCATCTGTAATGCCGATTGGCCAGGTAACAATACAAAGATCTGGAGAGAAAGAAAAGACGGTTCGCGTTTCCGTTGGATTGTCTTCGATACGGATTATGGTTGCGGACACGATGGCGCATTGAACAGTGCAAGCGACATGATCACCTATTGCAGGGGAGAGGGTAAAACGAACTGGGGTAACCAACAACCATGGATGACTACTCTGTTCAAACACTTGAGCAACAATCCACAGTTCGCAAAACAGTTTACAACCAAATACCTTTATCACTTGTCAACCACCTTTACGGAGAATCGTATCAGAACTGTTTACGACAGTATCACCAGTTTGGTGGAGGCTGAATATTGTGCTGATATGAACAAGTCGGCTAAAGAGGCTGCAAACACGATGCTTACTTTCTTGTTAGAAAGACCTGCGAACATCTTACAACATCTTCAAACGTATGCGGGAACAGGTGCTGCAGTCGATTTTGAATTGAAATCGAATGTTGCTGGGGCTCACTTTACGATAAATGGTGAATCTGTAACAGGATTCAAAGGTAAGTATTTAGCAGAATTTGCTACCGACTTCAAGGCTTATCCACCTGCAGGTTATACATTCGACCATTGGGAGATACAAGGACAGTTTAATGAAACCGAAAAGAAGGAGTCTTGTTCAACTAACTTGCCTGGTGAATTAAGTGGTTCTTTGACAAGCACATGTACCATCACTGCAGTCTTCACACCAAACAGCTACGATTACACGCTTGCAATCAACGAGTTGTGTGCAAGCAGTGATCAGAACTCTGGTAATGTTGATGCGTATGGTAACTATCCTGATTGGATTGAGGTTTATAACTACGGTAGTGAGCCTATCGACTTGGCTGGTCTCTACTTCTCTAATAAAGAAGAAAATCTGCAACTCAGCCAGATTGCTTACGGTAGCAAGTCAACCGTAGTGGAAAGCAAACAGCGTGTTTTGGTATGGGCGAACAGTGATGCTGTTGATGGACCTCTCTACCTCAACTTCAATTTGAATGTTGATAAGTCGAAGACCGTCTATTTAAGCACCGCTTCTGATGAAATCATATCATTGGGCTCATATGATCCGCACAAGACCAACGAATCGTATGGTTTCAAAACCGACAATTCAGGCGATTGGGTGTTGTTCGATGTGTGTGATAATAAGATCACTGCCACTCCAGGCAAAGTGAATGGTAGCATCACATGTAATGGTGTTGGTTTGACTGACACTGAAAATGCTGCGTCATTATCCATGTATCCAAATCCTACATCTGGCGAGGTGACAATCAACTCGAAATCGTTGATTTCCAATGTCCGTATTATAGATGTTAATGGTAGAACAATTCTGGAATATACGCCTAAAGAGAACGAATTCAGCATCAATCTGAATGCAATCGGTCAAGGTATTTATGTTGTACGAATCGAATGTGAAGATGGCGTGTTTAATGAGAAGTTGATTAAGCAATAATCAAAGGTAACGAAAACAGGGCTGAATTTCCATTTCGGAGTTCAGCCCTGTTTTTAATTTATGTAAAAAATTAGCTATATTTTACATAGAAAAAACATATTCGTATGGAACAATACCTTCATACAATTTTTTCGATCGTCGATATCCTTCAAAACCAGAATCATACATACAATCATAAACGATCTTGTCGTTTCCATTAAAATACAAATCGATATTCTTTTGTAGTTTGTCGGATAGCGTATCAAAGATGCTGAATGGTATGGTGAATTGGAAGTTCTTGCCTGTCAACCTGAAATGTTCTTCATCAACAATCTCCACACAATCCTTGTTGTACACATCTTTCTTCAAATATTCATTCATGAAATCTTTGCACTGGCCGGCATGCATTACCACGATGCGAGTGCAAAGGTAATAAAAAAATTGAAAGCTGAGAAATCTCACAAATCTGTTCAAATCATACAAATCTCTTTTAAAACGTCTCTTATTTGTTAGATTTGTGAAGATTTGTGGGATTTCTGTCCGAAGGACACTCCACAACAAAGAAAAGACGATTGCCGAATCGACAACCGTCCTTATTTCTTTTAAGAAAGACGTTAAACGTTCTTCGGATACCATCCGAAATGAACACGAGCAAATGATTTGTGCCTTTCCTATGCGCCCACGGTATGCAACTGCAATCACACATGGGTCTAACCACCTTTCTGGTGCAAATATAATTAAAAGATTAAAAAAAAGGAATAATAAGTATTTCAGTTTTTAAGTTGCTTTTTTGAAAAGTGACTGACATTGTGTCATTTGAGTAATGGCAAAACATGTCAAAATATATGTTTGTTATGTTTTGACTATAAACGGCATACGGTTTGATATAGGTAGGATTGGGAAGCAATGGACTTGCATTGCTGAATTAACATAAAATACTTCATATGAAAAACATTAAAGGAGCACACGTATGTGCGTATATATCATTGGCAGTTTCAGTCATTTTGATGGCTTTGTGGATTTGTAATGTAGGCGGTTTTACCGTCGTTAGCCTTGATTCATTTGTTGGAATCATTGTCGCTCTGCTTGCTATAATTGTTGCTTTTGCGGTTGCATGGAACATATATAATGGCATTGATTTAAAAAATGATGTTAAGGAAGCAAAAACTGAATTCAATAAAAAGGTGGAAGAGGTGGAAAAAGTGGAAAAGGAATTACAGAGGGAAATTGCTGCATTAAAAAAAGCTAACGATCATTCTTTGCATTTGATTTACATAAAATTTGGTGTTGATGCGTTAAATTTAGGGAATTTTGCAAGTGCCATTTTTTATTACCTACTTTCATTAAGCACTGCAATGCAATGTAATTCAACAAATAATGTTGAAAATGTTTTGAATCAATTGGAGTATTTGATCGATGTGTATGCAGGAATTAGTCAAAATAGAACGGCGTATAAGAACAAAGGTTATATATATGAATTTGATAATGAAGACATAAAGATTATTAATGATTCCAACAGCAAAATAAGAACATCTCAGGGATTTGATCTCATACGTGAGAGATATACGAATATATGGAAACGCATTCAAAATATCACTAATGAATATAAACTTTAGATACATAAATTAGTGAGAATCCTTGGGACATCCTCGTTTCCATTCACTTTTTCCCCCACTTAGCCTTTTGCAAGGTTTTGCTTCTCTTTCTCCAGTTGTAGGTATGTATTGAGTGTCTCGATCTCTTTCTTATATAATTCGATCCACTTGTTCCTCTTTTCGATTTCATAAGCAAGGTTCTTGATTATATCGAAGAGGGTGTGTAGCGTGCCAGCGTCAACGGATCCAAAGGTAAGATCAAAGGATTCCTTATCACGGAAATAGGGTAAGTTGAATGCCTGAGGATGATTCTTCGACATGAATCATAGGCGACTTCTTTCCTCTTTGACCTTCTTGTCTCCATTATCGATAACTCTTTATATCATACAGGAAAGAAAGGGATGGATTATGTGCTAATTTTGGAACGATTTTTCGAGGTGGGGGTTAGAAAAGGAGAAAAATTAAGGCAAGGTAAAATGGAGTTTTTTTTACCCTACTTTTGTTTAATTTGCACTACCATAATGCAAGAACAAATAGAAAAAGTATAATTGATCAAAAAGGTAATGCTTCATATGGAAATGAGCATATCTAATTCAGCTTATCCTTCAAGGGAACCAACTCCAGTCTAGCTCCCAGCTCCCAAGCAACTTTTGTGAGAATATCGAAACCAACCGAATATTTTCCCTGTTCAATTTTGCTGATATTGGAGGCGTCGATACCTGCACGTTTAGCAAGTTCCTTTGCCTCCATATTCTTCTTTAGTCGGAGCTCCTTAATCTGTTGACCGATGCGCTTTCTTTCATCCTGAGCCATATTATCACTCCATACTTCCATAAATCCACCAAGATTATGAAAGTAGTGCAAGTCTATGTAAACTTTATACACAACAAACGAGGTGTCTCCTTCAGATTTCAAACAATAGTCAGAAAACAGCTTGCATAGAAATTTTCCGTAATCATCAATCTTGTCTTCCTGAAAATCTCCCAATTGAGGAAGACGATTTCTTACATAGAAAGAATCTCCTTCATCAGATGTAATATGAAAGGTTCTTTCATCTTTAATAAATTCATATTTAAACATAATTGTAAATTTTAAATTGTTATTATGCTGCAAATATAAATCTTCTTTTTGAATTGGTAAATATTTTCTTTAATTATTTTATTTATCTAATAATTGGTATATTTGCCTATTATTTGGTTGCTTTTCTGTGTACTACTAATTATATAATTGATTTTCAAATGGTTGTGAGTGTTAATATTGTAAATCAAAGCACGAAATGACATATGCATAATAAGTCAAATCAAAAAAATTATAAAAAACTAACGAAACCTTTTCCGTATTCAAAATTATACTATATTTGTCTGTGGACGGTGGTCCTAAATCTTTATAAATAAAGATGTTAATATTAGAATTGATGATAGAATTGATGATAAAATTAGTATTGCAACTGATGTTATAAAGAGTAATGAAAAAGGAGCTGTAGTAGCAATACAACTCCTCTTATTAGAAGTACCGTTCTGGTACCCAAGCTCATAATCTTCTATGCAAAGATTATAATTATATTTTTAATATAAAAATAATTGGAACTAATAATGGAGCTAATCCCACCGTGGAAGGGGTGGCTTTATACCTAAACCAATACTGGTAGCTATAGCCGTTGTCGTATTTTATTCCAACAGATGCTGTGTTGGTTATTTCAGGGTAGAGTGAGGTAATTTGATAGTCTGTTTTCTCTTCTGTGTTGAGGATCAGTTCCTTCACCTCCTTTTTTATCCTCTTGCAGGAGGTGTTGGTGAATAGGAACGACCATCCCATGCAACATAGAATCACAAGGGGGATAAGGGTGCTGGTTTGTGTTTTGTGGGGTGTCATGTTTTTTTGTTTAAATATTTTCTGTTCAAGTGGGGTACAAATTGTACCCTAGTCGAGTTCGTGAAATTTATTATTAAATATGAATAATAGACAATCAGTTGTACCCAAAATGGGTACGACTGATGCTCCTGATCACGATTGTAAGTTACAATTTTATTCCTAAATTTGCAATACAAAGAGACATTTCACTATTAGAATTACGAAAAATAGAATGCAGAATATGAAGAAATATTTATTTTTCTTGCTGCTTGTTTCCCTCTGTTCGTGCGGAGGAAAGCAAAACAACGTTGATGTTACAAAAGAGGATACAATCCCGGATATTTTTGTTGATACAGTCCTTTTGGGGGATTACAAAGTGGATTACGATAGCTATCCATCGGAAACACCTAAATCCGTTTTCTTGATTGATGAACTCTATGGTAAATACGGATCGAAAATCTTCCAGCTTGATGAACTCTATGGTAAATACGGATCGAAAATCTTCCAGCTTGATGAACTCTACGGTAAATACTGCTCGAAAGGCTTCCCGCGGCCGCTCACTGTGGCTCTCAATGCCTTCGATAAATTGCCTGAATTTACCGATAGTACCATTGCTGAGATAGAACAATTTTATAAAAATTGGGATGAAAGTGAGGTTACTGGGGATATGTTTTAGCTGCTAATGTTAGACGTAACCTCGCGTTTTACAAGACCATAAGAGAATATTCTGAGATTAATAAAGATAAAATGACTAGTGACTTATATAATTTAATTTTATATGATTTTATTGCTGCTGAATATGTAGAGTGGAATCTGTTGGCTGATCAGGTGGGGCGCTTAGGTGTTGATATTGTTAGTTTGACCTATTTTGAAGGCTCCATGATCGAACCCGTGAGCTCCAATTTGATAGCCTCTATTCAGGAGATTGGTTTTTATAATGCTAATGTGCTGAAATGTCGCCTGATACGTGATAGTTGCCACTTGAAAGAAGGAATACCTGAAAAAATTGCTGCAGAGGCTCTCTGTAAGACAATCGACTTCAATCTTGAACAGTTAAACCACCCTGAGTATTATGAGGGAGATACGAGAAGGGAATACAAGTTGTCACTTAAGAATGCCAAATCAGATCGAAAAGGACTTGAGGAAAAGATAGAGAAGTGGCTTACCCTCCGCTATGTGATAGGCGGAATGGTGGATGGCGATGACTACGGACCCTATGTTGGTTCGACTGGCGTACTGCTTATAAATTTGGCGGCTGCGATAAATAGGTAGGTTACGTCACCACAGCGGACGTTGCATGCTACGTCCGTACACGCAGATGGAATAGATGTGATAAAAATGTTGAAAAAATAATAGAGGAATGATTTGTCGATAGGTGAAAAAGTTGTACCTTTGCGCCCATAAAAATATGTGGATAGATTTGACTGCTTGCAACCACTCAAAAAAATGCTAAAACGAATAATCCTCGTTGTTTTTTTGAAGTTTGTGTGCCTTATGTGATCAATTCTTATTCATTAAGTTGAATGAATTAATTTTTTAAGGTTATGAGTTATTTTTTTTCATCAGAATCTGTTTCTGAAGGTCATCCTGATAAAGTGGCTGACCAAATCTCCGATGCTATTTTGGACAATATCCTTGCACAAGATCCTAATTCTAAGGTGGCTTGCGAAACACTCGTCACTACCGGTCAGGTGGTTCTTGCAGGGGAAATCAAAACGACAGCTCACATCAACGAGCAGGATATTGCCCGTGGTGTGATTAAACGTATTGGCTATACGAAAAGCGATTATAAGTTCGATGCAGAGTCATGTGGTATTTTTAACGCCCTTCACGGTCAGTCGCCTGATATCAACCGTGGTGTGGAACGTGAGGATCCTTATAATCAAGGCGCTGGTGATCAGGGTATGATGTTCGGTTATGCTTGCAACGAGACAGAGAGCCTTATGCCGATTGCATTGGACATGTCTCATTCTTTGCTTTACGAGTTGTCTCAGATTCGTAAGGAAGGACGTGAAATGACTTATCTTCGTCCTGATTCAAAATCTCAGGTCACAATCGAATATGGTGATGATAATAAACCGTTGAGAGTGGATACGATTGTTGTTTCAACACAACATGATGAGTTTATCGTGGATGAACAAAATCAGTTGAAAGCGGATGAAGATATGGTGGCTCAGATTCGTAAGGATGTACAGGAAATCTTGTTGCCTCGTGTGTTGAAGAAACATCCGCAGTATGTGTCTCTCTTCAAGGGTGATTATAAGTTGTTTGTCAATCCAACAGGTAAGTTCGTGCTCGGCGGACCATGTGGAGACACAGGTCTGACAGGTCGTAAGATCATTGTTGATACATACGGAGGTAAAGGCGCTCATGGTGGTGGAGCCTTCTCTGGTAAAGACCCTTCGAAAGTGGATCGCTCGGCTGCGTATGCCGCTCGTCATCTGGCAAAGAATATTGTGGCGGCTGGTATTGCCGACGAAGTGTTGGTTCAAGTAGCATACGCTATCGGTGTGGCAGAACCGATGAATTTGTTCGTGAATACGTATGGCACATCCAAAGTGAAGTTGACTGATGGTGAGATTGCTAAGAAGATAGCAGACAGCAAAATCTTTGATATGCGTCCGAAAGCAATCGAGGATCGATTGAAGCTTCGTAATCCAATCTATGAGGAGAGTGCTGCGTATGGTCACATGGGTCGTCAGCCGCAGGTGGTAACCAAACACTTTGTTGATCCAATGGGAAAGGTAATCACTCGTGAGGTGGAATTGTTCACATGGGAAAAGACAGATCATGTTGAGGCTTTGAAAAAGTTATTTAGCTGATTCTTCTTGTATATAAATCATACGGTAAGGGTAGGTGTCTCACTTATCCTTACTTTTTTTTGTGAGTAGTGTTGCATACCAAATAATTTCGTATCTTTGTACGATAATAAAAATAGAAATTGAATATGGTTCGTAAATTTTTATTCTTAGTAATAGCTTCTTTTGTTTGTGTGGCTTCCTATTCACAAGCAAAGGGCCCTAAACAGACAAACGAGGAGGATATATTTGAATGTTTGTCTAAAAAGAACATCGGGGAAGGCAATGTTGTCATTGTACAGGATCCAAAGATGAATGTCTTAATGGATAAAAAAATTGCAGAAAACGAGGATAAACAATACATCACATTTTTAGGATATCGTGTCCAGGTCTATATGGGAAACAATCAGAAGCTTTCCAAAACGGCTGCCATGGAACGTGAGAAAAAAATTAAAGCAAAATATCCTGAACTCACCTCTTATCTCACCTTTTCTTCACCCTTCTGGAAATTACGAGTAGGGGATTTCCGCACCCATACGGATGCGTTGGTTTTTTCTAAACAGTTATTGGCTGAGTTTCCAGAGATGCAGGGAGATGTTTGTATTGTTCGTGATGAGGAAACAAGAGATATGTCATTGGAGGTGGCAAAGTGATGGAGAATGACTTGATTATTAAACCATGGGATATTGCTAAGTATCCAAGTAAAGAGATAACAGAGAAGATTGCTCCGCAGATTGCATCTATTATAGATTTGTTGGGTGAGGATGTTCACCGTGAAGGTCTATTGAAAACGCCTGAACGTGTGGCAAAAGCTATGCAGTTCATGACGTATGGCTATAAAATTGATCCTGCTGATGTGTTACGCTCAGCTGTCTTCGAAGAGGATTACCGTCAGATGGTGATAGTGAAGGATATCGATTTCTTTTCTCTCTGCGAACATCATATGTTGCCTTTCTTTGGGAAAGCTCATGTAGCCTATATACCGAATGGTAAGATTACAGGATTGAGCAAAATAGCTCGTGTGGTGGAGATCCTTTCTCGCCGTCTTCAGATACAAGAACGATTGACGACTCAGATAAAAGATTGTATTCAGAAAACCTTGGAGCCATTGGGTGTGATGGTGGTGATCGAGGCTCAACACATGTGTATGCAGATGCGTGGTGTGGAAAAAATGCATTCTATCACAACAACCTCCGATTTTACGGGTATCTTCAATACACAGAAGACAAGAGAGGAATTCGTGAATTTGATTAAGGGAAAATAGGGGAAGTTAAGAATTAAGAGTTAAGAGTTAAGAGTTGCAATGATGTAGGGGCGAATCATATTCGCCCATGGTGAAACAACCGTCCATTATAAAATATGATATGGACATTGGCAACGCTGTACGGACGTGACGTGCCGCGTCCGTTGTGAATCTACGAACACCCAGGTTTAACGCTTATAATTTATTTTCGATACGGTATAATTCCTTTATTTCGGCCAGTTTGCACTTACACGCTTCTCTTCCCATATCATATACCCGTTTCATTCTTTTTTTGTTTTGATCGATTCTGCCGATAGGTAATTCCTCCTCTGGGTAGATCAGCAGAGTGTTGCCTAATTGTTCATGTTCGCTGATATAGTCCAGTTCTTGATTGTACATGATGTGTCGGGAGGCAAGGATTTCAGCAATTTGTGGATGTTTCTTCTGTGTAAACCGTATGAGGGGCATGATGGAAGGAGCTTCCTTGCGAAATCCTTTGGGTTGTGTGAGAACAACAATGTTGTGGGTATAGCCGATGGAATGAAAAAATTTCAGTGGAATGGAATCAGACATTCCTCCATCCAGCAGCCGTAGATTGTCGATGACAACAGGGCGGGAGACAATCGGGAGAGAGGCAGAAGCGCGTATCCAGTCAATGTTGGTTTCATCCAGTTCCTGCAGTCTCTTATAGACAGCCTCTCCTGTGTCAATGTTTGTGCAGACTACATAAAACTCCATAGGGTCGTCTTTGAACGCTTGGGTGTCGAACATATCTAATCGGAAAGGCATGGTATGATAGCTGAATTGAACGTTTACCCAGTTGCCAGTACAGATAAGTGAGCAGAATCCCATGTATCGTGGGTCATGACGGAACCGTGTGTTATAGCGTAAAACACGTCCTTTCTGGTTCGATTTGAAGTTGCAACCGAATGTGGCTCCGGCAGATACTCCGATGATACCGTCTGGACGGATGTTCTGTTCCATCATCTCGTCAATGACACCAGCAGAAAACATGCCTCGCATTCCGCCACCTTCTAATACTAGTCCGTTTTTCATATCTCTTTATTTGTTTCTTTTTGCATGGTTATTGTGTTGCTTATTCTCTTTATGATATAACATCCTCCGATGATGAGAGCAAAACTGAGAAGACAAAGTAGAAGGTCTTCCTTACCAAGTGTTTCGGCAATATTTTCCTCATTTTCGTCGATGAAATAGCTGCCAGTCACGATGACAGCATTGTTAAAGAAATGACAGGTCATAGGTACAAATATACTGCTGCTCCAGTAGAGTAGGTAACCAAAGATAATACCCATGAACATACGAGGGAAGAAACCATAAAACTGACAGTGAATCGCACTGAATAAAATGGCTGAGCACCAGATGGCTATATGTATGTTCTTCGTATGTTTTTGCAGTGCCTTTTGAATGAAACCACGGAATAACAGTTCCTCTCCAATGGCTGGAATCAATGCCAACACGAGTAAGTTGAACAAGTATTCTCCAAAGTTACTTACATCTAAGAACTGTTGGGTTAGGTCACCGTTCTTTTCTTCCATCTCTTTCATCCATGTTTCAAGGAATTGCCAACTCTCGGGTAACTCTATCTGTTCATTAAGTACCGTTGTGAAGTTGATGAATGGTATGGCGGCAATAACAATCAATATGGCTATGGGGTAGAAGATTGCCTTGGTTTTGTGTAAGGAGAGATAGTCTTTACATGAGTGACAGATTAGGTAACTGGCAGAGAGCGGTGCTATGCAAAAAGTTCCTGTGGCTGAAATAAGCTGATATACTTTCAAACTTATGACAGAATCTTTGATCTGGCTCATTACGAGGAGACCGATGCACATGAACAGCAGCGAACAAAAGATGATCATAAAAAAAGATACGAAAAATTTTCTCAAGGGACTGCTGTCGGCATATAAGCCTTTAATCATTAAATGTTTCATCTTGTTCTGTATAGTTAATAATGTTATTTTTTAGAATGTCTTCGATAGCGGACAAGGCAAGGTTGCTTTCAAAACCTCTGCTTATGGCAAAACGATATAGCTTGGCTTTCAAGTCGTAGGAGTTTTTCGCCTTACAACTTTTCAGTTTCTTCATCACTAAATCGGTCAGTTGTGTCTCGTAGGATTCGTCAGAAATCTGCGCCAATGCTTCATTAATATAAGCAGAAGGAATCTTGCTGAGTCTCAGTGTGTTGGCGATTTTGTTTTTCCCCCAATGCGCCAATCTGTGTTTATCCTTTGTGAAGAGAGTTGCGTATCTCCTTTCGTCAATGTATTTCTCAGCAACAAGGTGTTGAATGATGGTGGCAGAATCGTCGGCAGAAACGCCCCAGCGGGAGAGCTTCTCCATGCATGATTGTATGCACTGTTCCGATCTTGCGCAGAGCGCAGCTAGTCGGCTCAATGCTGCTTCTTTGCTGATTGCCTTCTTATTGGTCATTTCTTTCTGCATCGTATCATTCTTTCTTTACCGTTAATGTCTGTCTTTATAACCACATCATGATAGCCGTACTCTTCCAACATCTCTTTGGTTTCTTTGCCTAATAACGCATTGATTTCGAAGAATAATAGTCCCTGTTCTGTTAGATGATGAATGCCATATTCTGCTATTTTTTTATAAAAAAGCAGGGGTTCCTCATCATCGACAAATAGTGCTAAATGAGGCTCATGTTCAAGTACATTCTTGTGCATGGCGGCTTTCTCTTTCTGTAGAATATATGGAGGGTTACTGACGATGATGTCGTATGTCTGATTGGATGTCCTGGGTGATAAGATTGAGTCATGAATGAAGTGTATCGGAGCATCATTCAGTAGGGCGTTTTTTTTGGCGATGGACAATGCTTTCTCTGAGATGTCCATGGCATATATTTCGGCAGAAGACCTTTCTTTTTTCAGGGAGATGGCAATGCAACCGCTTCCTGTGCCGATGTCTAATAATGAGTGAAACGCATCTTCTTTTAATATCCAATCCACAAGTTCTTCTGTCTCGGGACGGGGAATCAGTACATCAGGAGATACGAAGAAACGATTTCCGTGAAAATAGCAGTCACCCAAGATGTATTGAATTGGTTCACCAGCCTTCAGACGGTCGATGATCTCCCTGAACCAGCTCTCCTTTTCAGGCGTCATCAGATCATCCCCTTTCATCAGTAGGGTGGTCATGTCACAATCCAATATCTTTATGAGAATATTGTAGTAGAGTGATTTAGACTCCCTTTCATCATAAAGATTATTTATCAGATTTCTGAATATGGGTAATGTGATTGTCATCGGGTTTCTTGGGGATTGTCAGTTTGATCTGTGTTGGAAAGATCGATTGTATTGTATTTATTATTTACGTTCGATAATATATAACGTTTGTAATAGGAGATGAGCAGTGTTGTGATAGGCAGGGCGATGATAAGTCCGATGATACCGAAGAGCATACTGAATATGGATAAAGAAAGCAGTATGATGGCGGCGTTGAGGCCCATAGCTTTGCTCATGATTTTAGGCACAAGGAAGAGGTCTTGAATGATTTGTACGATGATGAATACGATGAACAGGGCACCCAGAGAATAGAGTGGTGAAGTGCCTGTT
>Ga0247609_10004855_pt1 | contig 13308 bp, 9 predicted proteins | sample 172DNAGHGlowgp2_FD_193487 | JGI IMG/M metagenome (GOLD analysis project Ga0247609, IMG submission 193487) | Sheep rumen microbial communities from Palmerston North, Manawatu-Wanganui, New Zealand - 1728 DNA GHGlow gp2 | ecosystem: Host-associated > Mammals > Digestive system > Stomach > Rumen ...
CAAAGAAGCACAACTGTTCTTTCTTGGCTCCAAGTTTTTGAGCCAAGGCCATTGACGACTCTCTGGGCAAGATGCGATAAAAGATCTTCATGCCTTTAGCTTCGAGAGGCTTCAGTTTGGCAATGCTTTGCACACCTGTCGTAGCTAAAAGGGTATGGATATCCTGTGGTATTTGTGAGTAATCCTCTATCCATTCCAGATGAGGATCACGCTCTGGATAGATCCTCTCATAGCGGATAGCGGGGATGTTCAGGGCTTCGGAAACCTGGGCAATCGTCTGGTGAAGTTGTGAGGCAAAAGGATGGGCTGCATCTACCATCAGACGGATATTCTGCGCTAGACAAAAGGCACGCATCGCCTCCTCGTCGAGGGCCCCATCAATCCGTTGTCCATGATGCAGGGTGATGTCCTGCTCCCCTGTCTTCGTGCTGTAGAAATAAGGCGAACCTCCCTCCTCCAGCACTTCTACAGCCTTGCGACCCTCTGTCGTTCCTCCGAATACCAGAATCATACTTCTCTATAACTTTTCTCCGCAATGTGAGCAATAGTGGTCTTCATCGCGCACCATGGCATCGCAACGTGGACAATGTCCGTCTTTCGGCTTCTCTTTCACCTCATCAATGATGTTGGCTGTCACTATACCTGTGGGTACAGCAATAATGGTATAACCCAGCAACATGACGAATGCCGAAAGCAGACGTCCGATGGCAGTGACAGGGGTGATGTCACCATATCCTACAGTAGTCATCGTGACAATGGCCCAATAGACCGATGTAGCCAAATCTGTGAATTGTGTATTTGGCTGACCATTTTCAACCATAAACATCAGTGTACCTAAGCAGATGTCCAGTATCAATACAAACAAGAAATAAACGGCAATCTTGGTGAGACTCTTCTGGAGCGAGCGCATCAGCATGTATCCCTCGTTGATAAAGCTGAACAACTTGAAGATGCGGAAGATACGGATGAAACGGAATGAACGCAACAGAATCATATACCTCGCATGGGGCAAGAAGTATGAGAGATAAGGTGGCAATGTAGACAATAAGTCGATGATACCAAAGAAACTCAGCACGTAGTCGCGCTTACGTGGTGAGCAGTAGACACGTGCAATATACTCAACCGTAAAGAAGAAGGTGAGCAGATATTCCAGTATCTCCAGTATAAACTTAAAGGTATGGGCTAATGAGGGTATCGTCTCGATGAACGAGATGATGATACTCAGCGAGATAGCTGTTATCAGAGTGAGGTCAAAGATACGTCCAGCCGGATGCTCCGACTCGAACATGATGCTATAGAGTTTCTCTTTCTCAAGCCACTGTGGTTTCTTCATATTTATGGAGTTTTACATTTATCTATCTTCATCAGATGCGTGAGATGATTATTCATAATCGTCAATGACAGAGTTCATGAAGTCCATCATGGGCTTGGCAGCTCGGAACATGCGCTCCATCTCGTCGAGCCATCCGTCACCCTCGAAGAAGGTGTCAGAGACAGCATGCCAACAACAATAGTCCTTCAGACGCAAATATTTGACGTACTCAGAGTCCTTAGGGAAACCAGCAGGACAGGTCTTGAGTTTTGACAGTCCGAAGCCCTGCGGCTGGTCCCAGCTGTCAACGTTCGTAGGTTCCTTCGTGCTGCTGGCCACATCGCTGTCGAAGTATTTCTGGAACTCATCATTCTCTACGCAGCGCAGCCACTCAGCAGCATTGCCCATGATTTCATTGCGACATGAGGTGAGGATGTTGGTAGGAAGCCAATAGTTGCCTACAGCCAACAGACAGTGGTCAGGCTCCAGATGCAAGTAATAACCTCCACGAAGTGCCTTCTTGCCCTTGGCGTTGATATAGGCACCCAAATGATTTTTGTAAGGCGACTTATCAGCCGAGAACCGTGTGTCGCGATAGAAGCGATAGGTGCAGTCCTTTACCTGTACGTGAGCTATCTCCTGATCGAATGTCATGATGCGCTCGATAGCCTGTTGCACGCCACGTTCGAACTCAGCCCTTACAGCCTCATAGTCCTTCTTATGTTCCTGGAACCACTCACGGTTGTTATTGGCCATCACCTGCCTCAGGAATCTCAAAATGCCCTTCTGATTCATAGTTACATATCGTTTTTTATTCCGTATTCCGTTTGCAAAGATAATCATTTTCTTTTGAATCACAAAAGAATTGTCCCCTTGTTATTCTTTATTTGTATTTTCAATATTATAGAAATCTTTTAGTATTGATTGTATTTCATTATAAGACATAAAAATATTACGGTTTTCTGGCAAATATCTATCAAATGATGGGTAAAGTCGGCTAAACAACTCTACTCCTTTGTTATCGTATTTCTTTTCCGTGGTTTTGATGTGCCTATGATAATTCTCTATAGAATCGGCAAACTTTAGTTTATCGCCTTGGAATTTTAGTTGCAAATTAAACATACAATCAAGGCCAATTACTGTTAAAGGACGAATTCTTTGTCTTGTAGATTGTTGAATATCCTTTTGTTTAATAAGTTCCCCAAATTTGACGGACAAGAAATGATTTAACCCATTTATTCTATACTTGTAGTCCGTATACATAATTATTGGATATAAATTTAACCTCTTGTTATACGGAAATCCATCTTTTTCATATTCATTTTTTTCATACTTGTTTATGTATGCAGCTAATTGCTTGATTGCTTTTCCTTTTCTCTCTGATTGAACGAATGTCCTAATTATGTGGTTTTCAATGCTTTTGTAATCGAACGATTCCATAGCAGTCTCACTCATTAGACTATCTTTTAATTCTATAATAAACAAATGGTTTCCCATCTTAAACATTGCATCTGGTTTCCCTTTACTTTCATCATCAAATAAAGCACATTGCCAGTTTCTTGAGAAGGATGTCGTCAATACTTTTTTGAATAATGTCTTTTCTACTATTAATCCACTCACTGTTTTAAGATCTTGAGATATAACCTCGTTTAATTTCTCTTTAAGAGCCTTGAATGTTCCTATAAAAATCTGGCTTAGAAAATAATTCCAATGAAGGACATAATAGGCTTTGTTAAAATAGTATACAGGATGTGTTTTTAATTCCAAATAGGAGTTTATTGCAATGTCATTTATAACTAATGAAGCAAATAATTTGTGAATTTGCTCATTTTCTTTAATGCCAGCTTTTAATTTATGATGATTAGTGTAGCATGTTATATAATCTAAGAATATGATAGACAAAGTACTTGCATATGAACTATAGTTTTCAAATCCTCTCTCTTGAAAAAAGATATCTATAGAATATGATGTATTTGGATATTCTTTTTGAATTCCTTCGATAAAACATTTAAGTCGATACATTTCATACTCTAATCTAATAGCTTCATTTACATCCGTTTCCGGTAATAGTATTGGCCAAAACAATTTCTCATATGAAAATTTATCATCTGGTGTTATTGAAATCATGTTGTTGTGAAAATCATCAGGTTTATTTAGCCGTTTTTCATTGGCGATAAAGAGTAATTTCAAATATGTTAGTTTCTCTTCTATCGACATTGACGTATCTATACATTCTCCATTCTTATGTTTTAGCAAGATACAATACAATTCCATCAAAGTGAAATTGTTAAAATTCAGCGTTTTTAAGTCATTAGATATAAGCCAGTTCAAAATGGCATGCCCATCAGTTGTATTGCATATGACATCTTTAAACTCTATCATAATTTCCTCTTGAACATACATCCCTTTTATATGGCTTGCATATAATGAAGCAGAAAGCAAAGTTGTGAATACAATATATTTTTCTGCTAGTCCTTCTGTCGATAATTGGGCAAGTATTTCCTCTTGACCATTCTTGAAAATATCAGTGTAGGTGGGATAAATTATAAATGAAGTATTCTTTTTGAATTTAGCCATTTCTTTGTCATCATTTCGTTCTTTTTCTAATTGTCAACTCTATATCTCTATAATTATATATGCGCAAATCATTACTTTAACGCTTCTTATTTCGCTATTTTCTTCTCAATCAAGTACCTGTTCCTCTGATTGTTTACGCTAATCGAGTAATCTTTAAATCGTACTTTCGGCTATCCACATCAAGACTTACATCATATTCTGCGAGTCCCTTCTTATGCGCTATCTTATGCAATTTGTTTCTATTCTCATCAGTTATATCTGGTCCATAATAGATGGCTTTTAAAGAATTGTTGTCATAAATGGAACAATAATCTTCTTCATTATCGAAGTTATAATACAACATTCTCCATTCATGCTCATGCTGGTATTCTTTCTTATCCTTATATAAATATGATGTAAACCAATATAACTGGTTCATAGAAAACCTTTTGTCATACTCTTCTACGCTTATCTTGAATGGAGAAGGTGCCATATTCTTCACAAACTCGCGCATATATATGAAGGTTTCATCGTTTGTCGCATCGGGCCTTTCATCTGCATAGATCATCGGAAACAACTCTAAATCATGAGTTCCTTCTTTATCTTGCTTTAATTTTCTAAAATCATATTCCAATGCGAACCCCTTATATCCATCAGCATATGCATCCCACATAAATTTTGAACTTACACTTTCTGTAAAACAGGCAATCTTCGCACTATTCTTGGGAGAACGGAAACGTGCCTCTTGCTTTTTCATATATGTTTTAACTTCACTAATGTAATTAGGGTATTCACGGTTTATCACAATCTCGGTAATCTGGTCAAAATTGTAACCATTCTTTAGATATTCTCGTACCTCATCTGCTTTTCTCTTATTCTGAACAAGAGGAGAACCATTGACTACATTTAGTAGATAGAACCGAAATGCCTCTTTTGTGGAATATAGTAAAATTTGCTGGATTACATCTTGATTGATATAAACATAAGAATCATACTTGTCTGGGAACTTCCTTGCATGACATAATGAAATCGTTCCATTCTGGAAATCTTTAAGGGAATGCTCGGTGACACTTCTATACCTGAAAAGCTTATCTGGAATGTTTGGAAGCAAGACACGGTATATCTCATTCCATTTCCCCATAATTGTAACCTTATCCGCATTTGATGGGATATAGACCTTTTCTATGAGTGTCCTAAATTGCTCTCTAAAATCTCCCATATTATACCAATGGTGGCAAGCCCAATTCCTTCAGAAACTCATTATGCTTATCGCGAGCCTTGACTATTTCCTTTTCTATCTCTACCAATTTGTCATGTACTTCCTGCAGGTCAATAGGCTTTTCTTCCTGTGCCAGACTGACATAGCGAGTGATGTTCAGATTATAGTCGTTATCTTTGATTTCCTGCAAAGAAACTTGACGGGAATAGCGTGACTCTTCTTTGCGGAATTGGTAAGTGTCAACTATCTTATTGACATCCTCATCACGAAGATAATTCTGGCGTTTGCCCTTTTCGTAGTGCTCGTCAGAACTGGCATTAATAAAGAGTATCTTGTCATTCTTGCGGCATTTCTTTAACACAATGATGCAAACAGGAATACCCGTTGAATAGAACAGGTTGCCTGGCAAGCCAATAACAGCATCGATATTGTCATCTTCGAGTAGTTTTTTTCTGATAGCCAACTCTTTGCCTCCGCGGAACAACACACCGTGAGGCAGAATGATAGCCATTGTACCATCTTCGCTCAAGAAATGGAAACCATGCAAAAGGAAAGCAAAGTCAGCAGCAGAACGTGGTGCTACTCCATAACGGTTAAAGCGGAAGTCGTTGGCAGTGTCTTCCGTTGGATCCCAACGCAGAGAGAATGGCGGATTGGCTACGACTGCATCGAAATCTATCTTATTGGCAGGATTTTCTTCTTGCAAGATGTCCCAGTCATTAGCGAGCGAATCACCATGATGTATCTCAAAAGCAGAGTCCTTAACCCCATGCAGCAACATGTTCATTCGGCAAAGATTGTAAGTTGTGATATTCTTTTCCTGACCATATATCTTGCCGATACCACTTTCGCCCATCTGGTTGCGCACATTCAGCAACAACGATCCTGAACCACAAGCAAAGTCCAGCACACGGTTAATTCTGTTCTTCTTGCCAGATGCAGGGTCTTGGCAATCCAAAGTGACAATACGCGAAAGAATTGTCGAAATCATTTGTGGCGTATAGAATTCACCAGCCTTTTGACCTGAGCCTGCGGCAAACTGACCAATCAGATATTCATAAGCATCTCCCAACGAATCATTATCAGCAGAGAACTCTTTTAGTCCATTGGCAATCGTCGTAATGACCTTTATCAGTAAGTCGTTTCGATCTGTATAGTTCTTGCCTAACTTTTCTGAGCTTAAATTGATTTCAGAGAACAAACCTTTAAACGAACTGTCAAATGAATCATTCTCTATAAATTTAAAACCATCTTCTAATGTTTGAAGCAGTTCATTACTTTGAATTCTGGCCAATTCGACAATATTGTCCCATAGATATTTGGGTTCAATTACATAATGCACCTTACGCTTCATCTGTTTTTCAAACAGAATTATGTCTTTGGGATTTTCATCGTACCATTTCTGTAAAGGTATTATTGACCCTATAGCATTACCTTGGGGGGAATCTGGATAGTCTTGTCCCAACTCCTTTTTAGCAGCATTAACATAACTATCTGATAAATACTTCCAGAAAAGGAATGATAGCATATAGTCACGAAAATCATCCGCCATCATGGCGCCACGCAAGTTATTGGCGATTCCCCAAAGAGTTTTTCCGAGTTCTTGTTGTTGACTTGTAGTCATAGGGCTATACTTTAAAATCAAATGTTCTTCTAATTCCTTCTACCACATTCTTCAATAAATCCTTTTCAGAATCTGAGGGAACAGGATCCATATAGTGATATCGGTCATTATGTGATAAGCTATGAATCACATTCATGGTACCTTCAATATTATCTATTCCAATTTTAGATAATGTGTACGAAGGTCTTCCTACGCCAAAGAATGAGGCAATATTTTCTAATAATAGGCGCAATAAAGCGAAATGATATAAATAGAGTTTGTCTTCTTCTATTGCTACAAGCAAGGTCTTATAGAGGAATAGATGGTATAGGAACACACCATCTTTTGTCTGTAAGATTGGTTCACCGTCTTTTTTACTCAATGAGAAGATTTTAATTGAATTCTTATATTTCGAACTCTTTTCGCCACTCGTCAGTCTATCTGCCAGTATTGCAAACAAGCCAATATGGTGTGTCGTCAATATTATCTTTTTCTTTCCAAAATTCTGATCAATTATATCACAGATACTATCAGCCGTGATATAAAGATTATGCTCATCAAGACTGGAAACAGGATCATCTATAAAGATATGTGCCCCTTGTTCTGCCATCCAATCTTCAATATCAAATAAGGCTAAGAAAAAACACCAAATAAAAATTCTCTCTTCACCCCTCGAAATTTTTATTGGATACATTTGTTCAACATCATCCAACGTATAGAAAGAAAAAGAATCAATACCTTTTTCTATATCATCTTCATCCGTTCCTGCAACTTTATATGTATTAATAACGAAAGAGTAATTCGGATTATATCTGTCTAGTTTACTCTGAATCTTGGGATAGATATTAAAACCTTCCTCTGACTTCTCCATATCTTCTAGCAAATAAGAATGATATTGATTGAGGCTGCTTTGTAGAACTGACAATCTCATACTTTCATTACTATGGTCTTCATCATTATCCCATACAAAGAGGTCTTCACTAAAGGCATTGAAATAAACGCCAGCATGTTGTCCGCCATTCTGTTCTTTCGTAACATCTTTGTATGCAACAGATAATCTTGTTTTACCAGTTGAGTTGAAAGCATGAATTAAAATAATATCAGCTTTCTTTTTATTAAGTTGCTCTGCAATTTCTATAAAACTCATTTCTACAATTCTTTTAATTTGGGGAATAATTGTTGCATTAATCCTTTTTTATGTTGTTCTAATATTACTGACTTTTTTGTATAGTATTCTATCGTTTTATCAATAGAGGATAAGCATTCTGCTATTTTTCTTTGTTCTGCAAGGGAAGGAGCAATGAATACTTCCATTTTCAAAAATGATTCAGGTTTAAGAGTCCTTAATTTAAGAACTGTACCCTCCATATAAGTAGACATTTTCTGAATGAACTCCGGCATCCTTACAACATATTCCATAAAACTAGCATCTTGACTTGTACTGAATATTTTGTATATTGGAGACACAACCCCATTACATAAGCTGTTTTTATGAATAGCGCCGTATATTACATTTGCAGGATTATAAATTATATCATCTATATAAGTAACTAAAAACTTTTTGTTGTCTTTATCATTTATCAAAAAATCCCTTTTGTTGGTTTTCTTATTATTTGGATAAATAACACCTTCTTCTATTGTAAATGATAGTTGTGGCAGATCATCTGTTATTGTACTATGCTCACGCCTCTCGACAAAGATATCACCTAAAGTTACTTTTTTCCATTCTGTATTAAATTCTGGGAAACGAAATACAGGAGCTGTTTGACCCTTTTGAGGGAACAACTTTTGCATAAGGCTTTTCTTATGTATTTTCAATTGCTCCACTTTTCCGTTAATGGAAGAAATAAAAGAATCTATAGAGGATAGAAATAAAGCAATTATATGTTGTTCTTCCAAAGAAGGAAATGGAATCAAAAAGTCTCGAAGCATTTGTAAGTTTAATCCACCCCTAGTTCCATCTCCAGATGAAATAAAACGTAAGGTTTCATATTGACTTTTTAAAAAGAAATACAAATAATCGCTATCATATGTTTCATTGGGGAGAATCGAACATAAAGATTGATTTGTACACAATGAAATCCTTGTTATAGCAACAGAGCCACGTGTTTTCCCTTGTCCTGCTAAGGCAACTATAACTGAATTTGCAGGAACCATTTTGGTACTACTCTTATCATAGCCCAATGGCGTTATTTTTTTTTCAGTCACAAAAATCTGGCCATTATGAACTTCGCCAGAACTCATCCAAGGGATAGTTCCTTCTGTCCAGTATTCCGAAACAGAAGTGGAAGGTGTTGCACCTGCATACAACTCAGCAATATCTCCCAACTTTTTTGTTTTCCACTGTTCGGTAGATTGAAATGCTGGGAATCGTAATAAGGGGAAATATTTATTTGTTTTCTCAACTGGCATATTTACTTCGTTAAAAGATAAGCACAATTTATTCTTCATACGCTGAAAGTCCAGAAATCTTCTGACCTCCAGCCATTCGCTTCAATAAAGGAATCAAGTCCTTCATCAGTTCCTCTTCTTTTCTGGCGCGATCTTTCCAACCTAATTCCAAAGGGGCAATCAGGTCGTAAAGTTTCTCTCCGTCAAAAATTCTTCGTTCCACAATTTCATTGACAAAAGTCTGAACGGCTTCAATATCCAGGTGATGTTTCTCGGCAATGGAAGATATAGCTTTGGTGAACTTGTCTTTCTTAAAAAGTTCGTAACCTTGCTCAATTTCCTTTTCTGTCTTGCCATTCACTCCTTTGGCATCCAAGTCGTCAATATAGTCGATGATATCCTCGCGCTCATCAATAAGGTTGGCACTGGAACATATCAGGTTTACTAATTGCTCCTTTGTCATCTTCTGCATAGAAGGGGCACCTACATAACGGCTTATCAACTCCATGATATAATCATAGTCTATCAGAGCCGAAGCAAATAAAACAAACTCGAAATCCAAATCTTCAATCTCTGTAGAAACTGGTATATCGTTACTTTCACGCTTTGTCTTCAACTGCTTGGCCACATCAAGGTATGCACCACGGAATGCACGCAGTTCATCATCACTATAGAAACCGTATGTCGTTGTGGCAGCGGGTTCACTTGCCATCCAAGGATTTTCATTGTGATCAACTTTCACAAGGTCTGTGTATTGATCCAACTGGGTTTTGTATCGCTGCACCTCCTTGAAATAATTGATAAAGCCCGCTTTAGCATCATCGCCTTTCAGGTTAGCCACTTCTTCAGGTTTAAACTCCAGATTCTGCAAATGCATGAAATTGCGCAAGTCATTCACAGCCTTACAGTATTTCTGTATGATGACCTCTGCAGGTTCTACAAGCCATACCTGGCGAGCAACATCTCCATTCTTCTCGCCTGAGAACAATGCGATAGCCTCATCAACAGCTTCCTGCTGTCCTCTGAAATCAAGGATGTTGCCGTATGGTTTCGTATCGTTTAAAATTCTGTTGGTACGAGAGAACGCCTGCACAAGTCCATGATATTTCAAATTCTTATCCACATAAAGCGTATTCAGATACTTGGAGTCAAAACCCGTCAAAAGCATATCCACCACAATTGTAATATCTATCTTATTCTTATGTGGATAGTCCTGATTTGTGTACTTCTGGCTCTTAATGCGTTTCTGCACATCCTGATAGTAAGCATCAAACTCAGCTACAGAATGGTTCGTACCATACTGTTTGTTATAGTCATCAATGATAGCCATGAGTGCAGCCTTCTTCTGATCAGGCTCTTTCTCATTGTCTATGCGCTCTTGCTGCAAATCCTCCTGAATCTGCATGATGTCTCTATTTCCTTCAGCTGGAGGAGAGAACACACAAGCAATGTTCAACGGCTCGAAGGTTTCATCTTTTACCTGCTGTTCAGCCTGCATCTTTTTGAACAACTGATAATACTCAATGGCCTCATTGATAGAGCCAGTTGCAAAAAGCGCATTGAAACGACGCTCATTGGTGGCGTTGTTATGTTTTTGCAGAATCGTCCTGACGATAGCCTGTTTCTTCGCAATGCCTATAACATTGTCGTCCTCATCAGGCTTAAAGTAGTCCACATGGAAACGCAACACATTTTTGTCATCAATGGCGTTGGTGATAGTATAGGCATGCAGTTCTTTCTCAAACACATCTTCTGTGGTCTTATATTGCGCCTCCTCACCAGTAATCTGTGTATAAGATGCATTTTGCTCAAAGATGGGCGTTCCCGTAAAGCCAAACAACTGAGAGTTGGGGAAGAACTCTTTAATGGCCTTGTGGTTCTCGCCAAACTGCGAACGGTGGCACTCGTCAAAGATGAACACCATACGCATATCTCTTACAGGAAGCAGGCGTTTCTGATAGTTAGCACGATTCTGCGGGTCTAAAGCAATACCCAGTTTCTGAATGGTGGTCACAATAATCTTATCAGAATAGTCTTCCGACAACATTCTGCGGACCAAAGCATCAGTATTGGTATTCTCTTCCACACAACCCTCCTGAAATTTGTTGAACTCCTCGCGTGTCTGCCTGTCAAGGTCTTTGCGATCTACCACAAACAGGCATTTGTCAATTTCGGGATTGTCCTTCAATAGCGTTGCAGCCTTAAAAGACGTGAGAGTCTTACCGCTTCCTGTTGTATGCCAGATATAGCCGTTACCACGATTCTCATTGATACAGTTTATGATGGCCTTTACAGCATAAATTTGATAAGGACGCATCATCAGTATCTTCTGTTCGCTGGCAACAAGTACCATATAGCGGCTAATCATCTCACCCAACTTACACTTTGCCAGGAAGACATCAGAGAAGTCGTCAAGGTTAGTTATCTTCTTGTTCTTCTCATCAGCCCATTGATAGACAGGCAAATAGTTCTCGGCAGCATTGAAATTGAAATGAGTTCTATTGTTATTGGCAAAATAATAGGTGTTAGTTCTGTTGCTAACAATGAACATCTGCATGAAGCAAAGCAGCGAATTGGTATATCCGTTGCCAACGTCATTCTTATAGTCAACGATCTGCTGCATAGCACGACGAGGACTGACATCAAGTGTCTTCAACTCAATCTGTACAAGAGGCAAACCATTAATCAGAAGAATCACATCATAACGATGCGAACTATAGCGGGTGTTCATTCGCAACTGATTGATTACTTCATAATCATTCTTGCACCAGTCCTTGATATTGACCAATGTATATTGAAGAGGTGTACCGTCTTCACGCATAAACGTATTACGCTCACGCAATCTTTTTGAAGAGACATAGACATCAGAATTTGTAAGTTCCTCCATCAACCGAGTAAACTCTGCATCAGTCAGATGCACCTTATTCAATGCCTGAAACTTCTCCCTAAAGTTACGCTCAAGACTCTGTCTGTCGTGAATATCATCACGATAGACATACTTCAAATCTGCTGTTAGTTTCTGAATGAAACTATTCTCAATTTGGCTTTCTAACACGATTTGTTTATTTTATTGTTTGCAAAGATAGTGATTTTTTATAAATAGAATGCTCAATTAAGTGAAATTTATATATTTTATTGTGATATTTCCTTTTCTTTCCTTATCTCATCCAGCACTTTCCCTTTATATGAGAAATACTTGGCACCTTGATAGGCTCCAGAGGTGTTTCGATGCTCTTCTGGCATGAAGGTGCCAACGAAGGGGGAGAGTTTGTAGATGCGGCCTTCGTATTCAATACTATCATCGGAAGCCACTTTCACGACAAGACCCGTTGGGTCGAAGGTGATTTGTTCGCCAATCTTAATGCCACACATGGAGAACTTAAAACGGGGGCGTTTTACCTCTCGCTTCTGTGGTTCTTTGTGTTCACTTTCCACGATGGGCTTGTTATCTTCGTAAAGGGTTACTTCTGCATCATCTATCGTCATTGCTATATCGCGGAAAATGTCGAGTGCCATCTGTGGGGCTACATTGAAGAACTCGCGGTTTTGGCGGATGCGAAGATCAGTAAGGCGATCAATGGTCTTATGCACCAACTTCTCAACCTCGTTATATTTCGTGGTCTTCATCGTGGCGAATATCTCAAAGGGCAAGGGAACGGCAGTATTATCCAGTTCCTTGCTTCTCACATCCACAGGACGACTGCTCTTTCCGATCTTTACCCAATCCTCGCGAAAGCTGGGATTGGTCAGTATATAAACGTAACCTGGTTCTTTGTTGTTCATATTGTAGTAATATCTAATCAAATAACTTCCAAAAATCTATTGCATTCACAAAGCGGAACTGAGGCTTTCCTGAGAACTGGCGTTTTAGGCGGTTGTATTGGGTAGGAGTCAGTACACTTTGTTTGAACAACACGTAGAATGCATTAGCATAAGAGTAATCATCGGAGAGTACAAGGGATTTTGAACTGTTCAGCTTTGATTTCAACTCTGTAGGTGAAATGTTCTTGACGCTGGTGCTGTTGAACTTTGCATCTGCCAACAGATACTTGTTGCCACTAATACATAACAGCATGTCAGCTGATGCCTGTTTGTCCGTTTTGTTTTGTTGGGCAATTCGAGTTTGAACATCATCAAGGGCTATTGCTTTTTGTTCATCTGAGAATTTGTTTTCACTATCTATACACCCTTCTTTCTTTAGAAGAGTATGCATACCTTGAATGTCTG
>Ga0247609_10004856_pt1 | contig 13307 bp, 10 predicted proteins | sample 172DNAGHGlowgp2_FD_193487 | JGI IMG/M metagenome (GOLD analysis project Ga0247609, IMG submission 193487) | Sheep rumen microbial communities from Palmerston North, Manawatu-Wanganui, New Zealand - 1728 DNA GHGlow gp2 | ecosystem: Host-associated > Mammals > Digestive system > Stomach > Rumen ...
TTCTCTTGCACATTTTAGAGCTTCCTCAGCAATTCTGTCCTTGTATGGAATTAGGTATCTTATATCAGCTAAAGTTGATGGTGAGAATCTTCCAAATATTATTAGTGCTAATACGCATGATACTATTGGAAGAACTACTATTAACTTTGGATTTGTCTCTTTTTTGTTTTCAATTTTACTTGCAAAAAATCTAACATTTTCTGCTAAAATCATAGCAAGTAATGTCTCATATGCTATGAACGCTCTTGGTGGGAAATAACCAATAAACATCATTGGAATTGTTGCAACAAGTACTGGAATAACAAATTGAATTACTGTTCCTTTTATGTACTCGTTCTTTTCTTCCCCATCTTTTTTAGTAAGTAGTATTCTTACAATAATTGATGCTATAACAATTATTATTGGTATAATGTTTAGCCAATAATTATTTAAAGTATCAATTCTAAATCCTGTAGCTTCGCCTTTTACTCTTACGAAGTTTCCTGGAGCTGTGATATTTAAAAGTGCTCCTATTCCAAATACTACAGTATATAAAATTAGTTCTCTATATTTTTTAATTAATTCTTTTATACTTGCTTTATCTTTATGCTCTTTTACTAGTATTTGAATAAAATATATTATGATAAATGATCCTGTAACAAAAGCTACATTCTCATGGCATACTCCTGCAAGAAAAGCAATTATGCATGTGCCTATTATTTTTGCTATATACTTTTTTGTTTTTTTAGTACCATCTCCTATTTCATTTCGATATGAAACAAGTCTATGAATAAATATTGCCATTATTGTACTTGGCCACAAGTAGTTTAGTGCTCCTGCTATCCATGCAAACTTTTCTCCAAACATTTTTGAAAAAGTAAAATATCCAAAAACTGAAAGTACTCCTAAAAACGTAAGAGATTTTTCATCTTTTTTATGGATTGCAGTAGAAACTACAGTAATAAATATCATAAATACTAGAGTGTTTGAAATATCATAAATATATTCAGATTTAAAGCTTCTAAATATTCCAACCATTATGTGAGGAAGTACTCTTCCTGTCCAATTATGGTAAAAATAATCTGCTTGGGCAAGTATTGTCTTTAGAGTATTTACCTTCACTTTGTATGAACCCATAACATATGAATAAACATAGTCATCTGGTCCTAAAAGTGTTGCTCTATTTAGTATAAACATACTAGCCATAATTAGAAGCATAAGTCCTATTAAAGCAAGACGTGGAATATACTTTTCTAGTTTTTCTTTCATATACTCTCCTAAAGTTCTACACTTTTTGCATTAAATACTGGTCCTTCTTTACATACATGGCCATATCTTGGTTCTTTTCCAGAAATAACTTTTACTGCACATCCAAGACATGCTCCAATTCCACATCCCATTCTCTCTTCTAATGAGATTTCACATGGGATATCATTTTCTATAGCATAGCTTTGTACAGCTTTTAATAGTGGAAGTGGTCCACATGCAAAAATTTTATCTACTCTATGCTCTTCAATATCTTTCTTCATGAAATCTATTGCAAAGCCTTTTTCTTTATATGATCCATCATCTGTTGTTATACATAGTTTGTTTAAGCCAATTGCTTCAAATTCTTTTTCACATGTTACTAAATCTTTATTTCTAAATCCTAAATAAACATTTAGTGATGCATTATTTTTAAGCTCTTTTGTTAGCTCATATAGTGGGAATATTCCAATTCCACCACCTATAATTGCTACTGAATTATATTTTGTTTCTACATCAAATGTTCCAAATCCAAGTGGACCCATAATATCAATTTCTTCACCTGGCTCCATCTTTGATAAAAGATCTGTTCCTCTTCCCTTTACTTGGAATATGAACTCTAGTTTTCCTTCATCTTTTCTTAAGTTATAAATTGATATTGGTCTTCTCAAGAATGGTTCTTGTCCATTTGTAACTTTTATTTCTAAAAATTGTCCTGGTTTTGCAGTTTCAACAATTCTTGGTGCCTCTACTGTAAACTTGAAAATTCCATCTGCAATTTCTTCTTTGTATGCTAATTTGCAAATCTCTTTTACTCCCATATTATCCCCCTTATTTTAATCAAAGAATTCAATATCAAATTCAGCTTTAAATTCCTGATTTGGTTTTAATTCTATTAGATTATCTTTTTCTTCAAAGTGTCCGTTTGAATCTACTTTATCTGCTGTACTAAACCATGGTTCTATGCAAATAAATGGTGCACCTTTTTTAGACCACACTCCAAGGTATGGAAAGTCTTTAAAGTTGACAGCTAAAACTGTTTTTGTCTCTGTTTTTAAGTAAATTCTATCACTTTTTAATTTATCAAATATTATTGCGTCATTATCGAATGTATTCTCATTTAAGAATACTCTATTTTCTCTTACGAATTTTCTTACGTTTTCTTTTTCTGTTTTTACTAGTCCGCCATCTAATTGATAAACTTCTATTTCATCTTCAGTTGATTCAAATTCTAGTCTATATTTTCCTGTTGAATATTCACACTTGAATGCAGGATGTGCACCAAGTCCAAATTCAATCATTTTGTCATCAACATTTTTTACTCTATATTTTACTCTTACTTCTTTATCGAAAATCTCATATGAAATATAAAGTTCAAATTTGTATGGGTATTTTTTTAGAGTTTCCGTGTTATATTTTAAAACATAAGAATGCTCTCCTATTTCTTCAAATACCATATCCCTTGCAAATCCATGTTGTCCCATTTTATATGTCTTATCTTCTATTATTGTCTTATCGTCCTTTAGTCTTCCAACTATCGGGAAAAGTACTGGAGAAATTCTATTCCAGTATTCTTTGCCATCATGCATTCTCTCTATCCCATTGAATTTAAGCGATACAATTTCTGCGCCCTCTTTTTTTGTAACTAACTCTATCATAAAATCCTCTTTCTCTTATTTTAAGTCATTTATTTTTGTTGATAACTTTTCATAAATAGGTATCATTTTTTCTTCTGATACATAGTCTTTAACTTTATCAATGTCTACCCATTTTACGCCGCTATTTTCATCTTCTTTTATTCTAATTGGATCTGCTTCATCTGCTTCTAATGCAAATTCAACATCATAATGCAAGTGGCTTCCTACATACTTTCCTCTTTTCATGTGATTATCAACAGTAACTATATTTATTGAATAAACATCATCAGATAAGAATTTAACATTTGAAAGTCCTGATTCTTCTTCAATTTCTTTTAAGATTACATGTTTTAAATCAGAATCTCCGTCTGCATGTCCGCCAATCCATGCCCAAGATTTATATATGTTGTGATAAATCATTAGGACTTTGGTCCTATCTTTATTAAAAATCCAAGCTGATGTTGTGAAATGCCCAGTTGAATTATCTCTTGTTAGTACATCTTCATTATTTTTTATGAAATATAGCATTTCATTTTTCTCGTACTCTTCTTTCTCATCATAAGGCTTGTAATTTAAAATCATATTATAAATTTTTTCGTTCATTATTCCATCCTTTTTATTTTATTGCACTATTTAGTTCATCTCTCATACGAATTGCTTCTTCTCTTGTAGCTTTTCCGTATTCTTCTTCAGCATATTTTTCTTTATATTCATCTTTCTTGTATGCACACATTAGACTTCTTGATGCATTTACTATTCCACCAATTCCATCTTTAAATCCTAAAGCAATGTCTTCTGCTTTACCACCTTGTGCTCCGTAACCTGGAATTAAGAAAAATGTATTTGGCATTTTTGCTCTTAATTCTTCTAGTTGTTTTGGATGAGTAGCTCCTACTACAGCACCAACTGCACTGTAGCCACTCTCGCCAATCATATCGGCGCTCCACTCGTTTACAAGCTCTGCAACTTTTTCGTATACTGTTTTTCCTTCAGCAAGCACTAAATCTTGAAGTTCACTACTTGATGGATTTGATGTTTTTACTAGTATAAATAGGCCTTTATTATATTTTTTTGCATCCTCGATAAATGGTTTTATACCATCTATTCCAAAATATGGATTTACTGTTGCAAAATCTATATCATAAAGTGCTTCTTCTCTATCAACTAGATTTGTTTTTCCAATATATGTATTAGAATAACCTGCTGCTGTAGAACCTATATCTCCTCTTTTTATATCTGCAATTACTACCATACCTTTTTCTTTGGCATAACTACATGTTTTTCTGAAACATTCCATTCCATCTGGTCCAAAAAGCTCATAAAAAGCTATTTGTGGTTTGATTGCTGGAACGATATCATATGTGTTATCAATTAATTCTTTGTTGTATTCAAAAATAGCTTCACAAACACTCTTTAAATCTGTTCCGTATTTTCTTCTTACAACTTCTGGTATCATTTCATATCTTGGATCTAATCCCATTACTGTTGGATTGTCCATTTCTTTAATCTTATCGATTAAAATATCCATTGCATTTTTCATTTTTTAAGCTCCTTACATTGGTCTTTCATATACTACTCTACCACCTACTACGGTGTATCTTACTTGACCTTTTAATTTTTTATTAATCCATGGTGAATTCTTTGATTTAGATACTATCTTTTCTTTCAAGAAAACATATTCTCTATTTGGATCAAAAATTGTGATGTCTGCATCTTTACCAACTTCTAATGAACCCTTTGATTTTAGTCCTAGAATTTCTGCTGGTCTATATGACATAAATCTAACCATCTCTTTGTATGTGATTAGACCTTTATCAACTAAATTTGTAATTGTAGCACCTAGTGCTGTTTCAAATCCTATAATTCCATTTGGTGCAGTTGCTAATCCAACTGCTTTTTCCTCGTCTGTATGTGGTGCGTGATCTGTAATTAAGCAATCTATTGTTCCATCTTTTAATCCTTCGATAATTGCTAATCTATCTTTTTCTTCACGAAGTGGTGGATTCATCTTTGCATTTACTCCACTTTCTAATACTTCTTCAACTGTAAATGAGAAATAATGTGGACATGTCTCGCAAGTTACATTAACGCCTCTTGCCTTTGCAGATCTAATCATATCAACACTTGTTTTTGTGCTTATATGGCAGATATGTGTATGAAGATTATTTGTTTCTGCAATTACTATGTCACGTGCAGCCATTATTTCTTCTGCTTCTGGAAGCACTCCTTCAACCTCTAATTGCTCTGCAATTGGTCCTGCATTTATTGCACCTTTTGATACTGATTTTTCTTCGCAGTGTTCTGCTAGAAAAGATCCTAATCTATTTACTTCTATCATTGCTTCTCTTATAGTTCTTGCATTTTCTACTGGCATACCATCATCTGAAAATGCAACTGCTCCAGCTTCTAATTGAGATTTGAAATCAACTAGTTCTTCTCCCTTTTCTCCTTTAGTTACGCTAGAATATGGAAGCACATTACATAGATTAACTTCTTTAGCTCTATCTATTATTTGTTTCAAAACAATAGCGTTGTCAGGAGTAGGTTTAGTATTTGGCATAGGACAAATAGTTGTAAAACCTCCAGCAACAGCGCTTTGTGATCCAGTTTCTATAGTTTCTTTGTGTTCTCCACCTGGTTCTCTTAAGTGGCAATGCATATCTATCATTCCAGGCATAATAATAAGGCCATTGCAGTCAATAACTCTGTCAAATGATCCTTCTATATTTTCAGCAATTTCTGCTATCTTATCATCTTTAATAAGTATATCTAATTTTTCTTCTTTGTTTGTAGCATAGTCTATTACTACTCCATCTTTTAGTAAAATGTTCATATTTCACCTCCACACAGTTTTATTCATTTTATCATTTATTCATTTCTTTTTCAACAAGTATTTCCGTAAGGTTATACAAATTTTTTTATTCACAAAAAATTCACATATTTAATATCGATTTATAATATTTTTTCTTCAAAAATGTTTATTTTTCAAGGTTTCTGTGCTATAATATAAAAAGTTTCTTTTGGCAAAAGACCTACAAGCGTATTAACTTGGAGGTCTTGTACCTCCAAGGAAATTTAAAGGAGGTATTTTATGGGCAAGAAAAAAAGACCAAAGCAAGAAACTACCGACCTCAGAGGCTACGCTATCCGTGTTGCAGATGGACGGGTCTTCTTCTTCAACAACCTGGGTATCCTGACCTCGTTTCCAATTGGTGATGCCGAGTTCATGGAGCTCAAGGACTTGAAGAGAACCAGCACTTTCGGACCGCTGACAGTGAAGCGCAGCTACACTATCTACGGACTGAACAACAGAAACGCTTTCAAGAGCGCGGCAGCAGACGCTGTTCTTGGTTGTACGATGGAGGAGTTTTACGAAATGGCTTATCAGGAATGTTTAAGACAGAGCACCAAACCCCACCAGCCTAAAGCCAAGAAAAGGAGGAAATTCATTCTCCAGGTTTGTGAGCCCAAGGTTGTCCGCAATAAGGATGGTATGCGAATCACTGTCAAATTCATCATCAACTCCAACTATACGGAGGCGGAACCCGTCGAAGAAGCTATCGCGAGAATGAATGACTTCATCCGCATGGCCAAGCAGGAGCTTTTGAAGCTCGATGAATTCAAGGACGTCCCGTTCGATGATCTTCCGAATTCTGACAGTGTTTCCATCAACCGTGGTTCCTTTGTGGTCAGGTTTCAGGTCTAACATGTAAGAAGTCCAGAAACTGTAGGGGCACGTTTTAGTTTAAGCTAAACGCGCTCCTTCTATTTTATTGTTTTCTATTATTAATTATCATTCTTAGCTTATTATAGAATCTCTCAAATAACATTACCAAAAAGTTTCAAAAAGTAAGAAATAACCGCTTTCATACATATGTCTCTTTCCACAGATTTTCTCATTTTCTCTCCATTTCAATTTATTATCTTAACCCTCTTTTTGCTTCTCTTAATATTTTTTTACACATTAATTCAACAAAAAAAGTCTACGAAATAATTCATAGACTCTTTATCTTATTTTTATATTTTTTAACTATTAACTAATTCTTCATTATTTGAAACGAAGTTTACTATATTTTTTGAATAGATTCCATCTCTATTTTGTAGCAAATGATCCATTGTAAATAAATATCTAGGATATAATTCTTTTATTTTATAAAATGGTCGATATTCCCTCTCTTCTGCTTGTTTTTCTGCAATTGACATAGTTACTTGAATATAATAATATTTATCAAAATTCTTTCTTGCTATGAAATCACATTCTAATCCATTTATTCTTCCTACACTTAAATTATAGTTTTTACTTCTCAAATAATTATACATTATATTTTCTAAAACTGGTCCGTAGTTTATTCTATTATCAGTATTTCTTGAAAAATAAATACTGATATCGGCTAAATAATACTTTTTATCACCTTTTAATGTTTTTTTAGACTTCATATCAAACAATTCACACGGGTATATTATTTTCGCATTTTCTAATATTTCTAAATATCTATTTATTGTTTTTCTTTCAACGTTAACTTTTACATCACTTTTTAGATAATCTACAATATGTTTAATTGAAATAATATTACCAAAATTATTTATTACATAATTTTGTATCACTTCAAAAATCGCTACATTTCTTATCTTATTATTTTTCTTTATATCTTTTTCAAAAATTTGTGAAATAATATTTGAAGTATATTGCATCTTATCTTCATAACTATCATAAAAGATTGCGCCAGGAAAACCACCTTCCTTTATATATTGCTCAAATTCTATATAAATATCCTCATCTACAACTTTTTCATAATGTTTTTTCATATCTATATATTCATAAAATGTTAGAGGTCTCATTTCAATCTCGATATATCTACCAGTTAATTTTGTGACTAATTCTCCACTTAACAAATATGAATTTGAACCTGTTATAAAAATTGAAATATTACCTTCTTCTCTATAACTATTAATTACAGTTTCAAATCCCTGAACATTTTCGATTTCATCTAGGAACAAATATTTAAAGTCTGAATCCTTTATTTTTTCATCTATCAAATTTTCTAATTCATTTGGACTTTTTATATTTTTATATGGTCTTTTATCAAGTTCAATATTTATTATATCTTTTTCATTCACACCATTTTCTCTTAGTTCTTCTATGATTGATTGTAATAGACTTGACTTTCCACATCTTCTTATTCCAGTTATCACTTTAATCATAGTATCATTATAGAAACCACGTATTTGCTTTAAATATTCTTCTCTTTTATATAAATTCATAAACATATCCTCTTAATATTATTTTCTTAAATAAATTATAGTATTTTTGTCCCGAAAAGTCAAGTTAACGCCCCTTTTTTACAAAATTTGTTCCAAAAGTAGGCGTTAACTGCCATTTTCATTGTTGCTTATTCAATAATCTTTTTAACTATACTATCTATAATTGCTGCATTTCTATCGTTTTCATATCCTGTAAAAATATCAAAAACTTGTTAGATTCTTATTTAGAATCATATTCTCCATATTCCTTCCTCTCATAATTAGGATTACTTTCTACTGTTTTCTTATACTTATTAATATAATTTCTTAAATTTTATATATTAGAACTATTATTAATGTCAGTATAGTTTTCTTGAACCAATTATTTATATCCAAAGCCTCTATGTTCCATTAATATCGCCTTTTTATAAGCACAATTTTATTTGACTTTTTTCTATATTTACTATATGATTTATAAGAAAATAATATTTGGAGGGTGCTTAATTATGAGTAATTTAATGGATTTGTTATTTAAAACTAATGCATTTAAAATATGTAAGCCAAATGATCCTTTCTGGTATACATCTGGAAAAATTGGTCCATATTTTATAAATGCTGATTATCTTTATGGAAGTGAAGAAGAATCAAAAGAATTTTTAAAATTTATAGATTTAGAATTAGAACATGAAGCAAAAGAAGATATTCCTGGTCATTTATTCCAAAGAATAATTGATCACTATCATACAAATGAGATTTATAGAGATGTTGTTAATCAAATGAAAGAGTTCATTGAAAAGAATATAGTTGTTAGTAAAATTGACTATATCTCTGGTGGTGAAAGAAGAGATTGGTATTACTCAATAATTCTTTCTTACTTACTTGGTATACCACATGTTACTATATTTAAAGACTTAACAACAGTTGAATCTGATTCAGATTTTACTCATTCAGAAGTTGTTACATCAATTCCTGATAAAAATTTCTTACATGTTGCTGACCTTTTAAATCAATCAGCTTCATTTATCAGAGGTTGGATTCCAGCAATCAAAAATCTAGGTTCTCATATTGAATGGAGCCTTTTTGCAGTTGATAGAATGCAAGGTGGAACAGAAACACTAAACGAAGTTGGCGTTAAAGTTTATGCAATGCTTAATATTGATGATTCATTATTTGTAAGAGCTAAAGATTTAGGAATAATTGATGATTCACAACTTGAAATGTTAAGAGAGTTTAGAGAAGATCCTGACGGATCAATGAAAAGATTCTTAATAGCGCACCCTGAATTTATAGTAAATGCTAAACAATCAAAAAGCGAAAAGACTCGTAAGAGAGTTAATCTAATGCTTGAAAAAGACATTTATGGATTAAATGAATAGAAAAAATAAAAGATGGCTTAACGCCATCTTTTTTTGTTTTATATTTCTGGTTTAATTACTAATTCTCCAAGTTCTTCTTCTTTCCCATATTTATCAACAAAGCAGATCATATATTTTGTATCTACTTTTTTAATCTTAAATACTTTTGTACCATTTGAAGCTGAACCATTTGCATTAATTACATTTGTTGAAATATCTGTGTTTAGTTTTTCTGCATTTATATAGTATTGATCTTTTACTGGGTTGTCATTAATATCTCTTAAATCTTCTATATATCCTTCTGTTTTTAGATAATCAATTAAATATATTTCATTATAAAGCTCATCCATATTTTGATTATTCTCTAAACAATACTTGTAATCAAATACATATTTTTCTTTTACAATTAGGTTCATGTCATCAACGATTTCGGTCTTATTATACTCGGTATCTTCGTCTCTCATATCTTGAAATACCTGCCATGCTTTTGTACCGATAACACCAAGTACTGCGGCTACTACCACTATTAATAATATTAAAGCGATAATTGATAAGCCATCTTCTCTTCTCATAAAAATCGTTCTCCTATCTTTTTTATCCCTGCATGTTTACTATGTTGTCATTATACTATTTAAGAGAGTTTTTTTCAATATGATTTATATTAAATTTTGTACGGACAAAAGGAAAAGCAAGCACATGCTTGCTTTTATGTTTTATTACATTTTTAGTATTTGATTTCTATGTTCTCTTCTCCTACAATACTCTCAAAAGTCTTCAAAATCCTGTCGTTAAAGAAGATTCCCATACATGGTTTTATTCCATCTTTGTCTGTTATTTCCATTTTGATATTATTTCTGTCACCATTAAAGAATTTAATTGCAGCTCTTAATCTCTCTTTTTGTTCTTCCGTAAGGGTTTGGATATTAATGTTCATTACCTTCGGATACTTCATTTTGATTTCTTTATTAATAGATTCTCTATCATCGCCATTAAATTCTTTTATAGCATTTGCAACAATTTTTGTTGGTTCATCTTCTCTTATACTTAGTCTTCCTTCGCACATTATTATGCTATCATCAACTAAGAAATGACTTACATTAGAATATATGCTATCAAATACGACAAGTTCAATTTGTCCATAAAAATCTTCGATAGTAACAAATGCCATCGTAGTATTTTTCTTAGTAAATTTCTTATTTACTTTAGTTACTATTCCGACTAATTTGACTTGTTTTCCGTCTTCAGCATCTGGTGACTTTCCGAATTCTTCAATATCTTCATCAATCTTATGAAGCATTTGAGCATTGATTGTTGTTTGATTTTTAATTGCATCTCTATATGCATCTAATGGATGGCCAGAAATATATACTCCAAGCATTTCTTTTTCTAATCTTAGAAGTTCTCTTTTATCCATTTCATCGCGTTCAATATAAGCATATCCCGAAGTTTTTTGTTTTTCTTCTTCAGATATTAAATCAAACATTGAAACTTGATTTGCTATCATGTTTTTAGATTCTGATTGAACAGTGTCTACAATTCCTTCAAATGATGCAAGAAGTGTTGCTCTTGTTTTTCCAAATCTATCAAATGCTCCTGCTTTAATCATTGATTCAATACATCTTTTATTTACTTGTGAATCTTTAATTCTTTCAACAAAAGATTCAAATGATTCATATGGACCATTTTTAGTTCTTTCTTCAACAATTGCATCGACTACACCAATACCAACATTCTTGATTGTTCCAAGTCCAAATCTAATTTTGTTATTAACAACTATAAATTTTGTTTCTGACTCATTTATATCTGGATTTAGAATTTCAATTCCCATATCTTTACAGTCTTGAATATATACTGGAATTTTATCTAAGTTTCCAAGGTAGCTATTTAAGGTAGCAGCCATTAATTCTTCTTTGTAGTAACACTTTAAGTAAGCTGTTCTATATGATAAAACGGCATATGCTGCAGCATGTGATTTATTAAATGCATATTTTGCAAATTCAGCCATCTCATCAAATATTTTGTCAGCACTTTTTTCATCTATTCCATTTCTTACGCATCCTGGAACAATTAAATTCCCATTTTCATCTTCTTGGCCATGGATGAATACTTCTCTTTCTTTAGCCATTACATCTAGCTTTTTCTTACCCATAGCACGACGAACAAGGTCAGCTCTACCTAATGAATAACCTGCTAAGTCTCTAACTATCTGCATAACTTGTTCCTGGTATACCATACATCCATAAGTAACATTTAGTATTGGCTCTAGTGCTTCATGAGTATACTCGTTGTGTCCTGGATTTTGTTTTCCTCTTATATATCTTGGAATTTGATCCATAGGACCTGGTCTATATAGAGAAACACCTGCTACTATATCTTCAAATGAATCTGGTTTTAATTCCTTCATGAAGTTAGTAATACCAGTTGATTCAAATTGGAATATTCCAAATGTTTTTCCGTCTTGCCATAGCTTATATACATTTGGATCGTCCATCTTGCTATCAAATTCTACATCTATGCCTCTATTTTTCTTAACTAGTTCTAAGCAGTTTGCAATAACTGATAGAGTTCTTAGTCCTAAAAAGTCCATTTTTAAAAGGCCTAGTTCTTCAAGCTGAGTCATTGTAAATTGTGCTACAACGTTTCCATCGTTTGTTGCTAAAGGCACATAAGTATCTACTGGATCTTTTGTGATAATTACACCACAAGCATGCGTAGAAGCGTTTCTTGGCATTCCTTCTAAGCCTCTTGCTATATCTATTATTTGTCTTGTTGTTTCATCTGATTCATATTGAGCTTTAAGTTCTTGATTTTCTTCTAATGCTTTATCAATTGTTATATGAATCTCAAATGGAATCATTTTTGCTAATCTATCTACTTCATTATATGGAACATCTAAGACTCTACCAACATCTCTTATTACTGATTTAGCACTCATTGTACCAAAAGTAATAATTTGAGATACATGGTCTTGACCATATTTTCTTGCAACATAGTCTATTACTTCTTGTCTTCTTTCATCAGAAAAGTCAACGTCAAAGTCTGGCATACTAATTCTTTCTGGATTTAAGAATCTCTCAAAAAGTAAGCTATACCTAAGTGGATCGATATCTGTAATTCCAATTGCATATGCTACAATTGAACCTGCACCAGAACCACGTCCTGGTCCTACAGGAATTCCTACTGATTTTGCATAATTGATATAGTCCCAAACAATAAGATAATAATCAACATATCCCATCTTTGAAATTATTCCAAGCTCATAATCACATCTTTGTTTTACTTCGTCAGAATAATCTTTACCATATCTTTTCTCTATTCCGTCCCATGTTAGTTTTCTAAAGTATTCTTCGTGGGTTTTGAATTCTTTTGGAACATCATAATTTGGAAGTTTTGTATTTCCAAACTCGAATTCATAATTACATTTATCTGCAATTTTTACTGTGTTTTCAATTGCATCTGGTACATTTGAAAAATAATCAGCCATCTCTTCTGGAGATTTAATATAGAATTCATTTGTTTCAAATCTCATTCTATCTTCATCTGTTATTTTCTTTGCTGTTTGGATGCAAAGAAGTATTTCGTGATTATAATAGTCTTCCTTTTTTAAGTAGTGTGAATCGTTTGTTGCAACTAGTGGAATATCAAGCTCTCTTGCTATTTCAATTAGTTTTTGATTGCACATTATTTGTTCTGCTAGACCATTATTTTGAATCTCTATATAATAATCATCTTTAAATAAGTTTTTGTACCATTTAGCAATATCTTTTGCCTTATCCATATTGTCTTCTAATATTGCTCTATTTACTTCACCAGCTAAGCACGCTGAGCAGCATATTAATCCCTCATGATA
>Ga0247609_10004863_pt1 | contig 13300 bp, 7 predicted proteins | sample 172DNAGHGlowgp2_FD_193487 | JGI IMG/M metagenome (GOLD analysis project Ga0247609, IMG submission 193487) | Sheep rumen microbial communities from Palmerston North, Manawatu-Wanganui, New Zealand - 1728 DNA GHGlow gp2 | ecosystem: Host-associated > Mammals > Digestive system > Stomach > Rumen ...
CGCATTGCTAAGATTGCCCTTCTTCCAAACAGCTTTAAGGTTGGAGAAGAGCTTTCTGCAAAACAGGAAATGATGCGATTTAAGATTGTAGAAAAGTATGCAAGTATAATTGCTACATTGTTCTAATAACTGATTCAACAATACGGAATCATAAGAAAAAGCCCTTGTGCTCCCGTAGAAAATGCCCTCGGCCAACAGAAGGAAGTTGACCTCGGTCATTTTCTACTCCGCGCAAGGGCTTTTTCTATGCCTCGTTTATACTTGTATCACTTCTTCGAAATTGGAAACGGGTTTCTGCCAGTACAACAGCGAGGAAAATCAATATACAGCCAATGCCCATTCTGAGGGTAATTTTTTCATGCAGGAACAAGGTGCTGAACAAAACACCAAAAACAGATTCAAAACTTAAAAACAGCGATGCCAGCGATGACTGAACATATTTGAGTCCTATATTCTGCAGGCTAAAGCAGAGCATGGTGCTTAAAAGACCAAGGTAGAGCATAGAAAGAATTACCCGCGGGTTTTGTATGCCTGCAGCCGGAAAAGCTCCGTCGTAAACAGGGGCAAAAATCCAGCCAAGCAAAGCGCATACTACAAATTGCAGCAGAGTCAAAAATAAAGTGTCATCCCCCTGCCCGTTGTATTTTGCAGTCCAGATAATGTGCAGGGCGTAAAAAAGTCCGCAGACAAGTGTAAGGCCGTCGCCAAGATTCAGGCCTGCAGTATCACCGGTGCCCAGGGCAAGTAAGCCTATTCCCGTAAGCGACAAAATTGCCGCAACAAATACATACCAACCCGGACGTTTTTTATACAGGGCCCAGGAAATGAGCGGAATTAAAATAACATAAACTGTTGTAAGAAAAGCGTTCTTTCCTGCAGTTGTGTAGTCGCAGCCGATTGTCTGAGTTGTATAAGCAGTAAAAAGAAAGATGCCGGTGAGAAGGCCATGGCGAAGGTAGCGGGCATCCAGCAGGCGCCATTTTTTTATAAAGATGAACCCCATGACTAGGGCGGCAATAGAATAACGGATTGCAATCATGTATACAGCGCCAATATAGTCCAGGCTGTCCTTAACAACCACAAAGGCAAAACCCCAGATTGCAGCTGTAAGCACAAGACCAAGCGAAGCCAGAAAGGATGTAGATTTTTGATTCATAAAGTAATATGTATCAAAATTATTTAAACTTTTCTAGTAGTTCCATGCGATTTTTGACATTAGCCTTGTCGTAAATAAAACTTACATAGTTTTCGACAGTGTGCATAGAAATAAAAAGCTCTTTACTTATATCTTCGTTTGATTTTCCCTGTAAAAGTTTTTCAAGAATGCGGGTTTCCTGCTTTGTAAACAAAATAGTTAAATCTTCAAGCTTTTGCTGAGCTTCGATTTTATTTTTTTCAAGATAAATTCCACCACTCTGCACAACTTCAAGACAATGCACAAGATCTTCTTCGCTTGCTACTTTTGAAACATAGCCCTTAGCACCACAGTTTTTTGCCTGAAGAATATAACCGGCACTGTCATACATAGAATACATTACACATTTTATAGTTTTATATTTTTCTGTAATTTCCTGAACAAGAGAATAACCGGTACCTTCCGACAGCTGAATATCTACAATTATAATTTCCGGAAGATTCAGGCTTTTTGAGCCAATTTCTTTTAGCTTATCAAGACAATCGTTTTTATTTGTAAACAAAAAAGGACACTTCCAGCTGGTATGTTCTTCCAGATAATCCTTGAGGCCTTTTAAAAGCATTTTGTGGTCATCCACAATATATAATTCATTTCTCATTTTGCTTTTTTGCTACTCCACATAAAGAAATCTTAATCTGCATGCCGTCTCCCGGTGCAGAAAAGAATTCTACAAAACTTCCTTCAATCATGCTTACATGATCTTTAATCATCTTAAGCCCAAAATGATTTTTTAAATTCTTTTTTTGAAGTACCTGATTTATATCACACCCCTTACCATCATCAATAATAAATAGGGTCATGTATTCCTTTTCTTTTATGAGTTCATGCCTGCAGAAAAGCTGAACCGAAGTTGCAAAAGAATGCTTTTCTATATTTTTAAGCGCTTCCTGAACTATATTGATTATATTATAACAGTCATCCTTTTTAAAATAGAAACCGTCTTCTTCATCATCGGCCGAAACTGTACAGCGGATATTTGTCCTTCTGAAAAACTGTTCACTCAAGGTTTGAAGAATTGAATATGCATCTACAAGTTCCCCCTGTTTAACATCAAAAAATTCTGCAGGAGACAAACCGTAACAAATATCCCTCATTTTAATAATACAGTTAGTGATATTTGCAATAAGATTATCCTTTTTAACTTCATTTGATTTTTGAACCTCAAGCATTTCGGTACCAATTCTTATGGCACGAATATCCTGAACAACAGAATCATGAATATCATAAGAAATTTTTCGTCTTTCATTCTGTTGAATCTGAAGCTTAAACTTTTCTTCGTTCAGGCTTCTATGCAACATTGTTACTAAAATATATACCAGAGCAAGAACTAAAAGAATTACAACAAAAATATTTATTACAAAAAGAATGGTTCCAAGATTTTCGGGTTTCTTTTTTTGAAGTTTTGCATAGGCCAGCATTTCTTTTTTATCAGCAAAACGCTGACTGCTATTTCCGTCATAAAGCCATATAGACTCTCCGTCTATATCATTTATTACAAGGCCATAATCGGTAACTTCAAGAGGCTCTTTTACATCCGGGTTGGTATTTGCTTTTTGATAATCATGAAGACAAGCGTGAATTCTTGAAAAAGCATCCGGCTGGGTAATATAAATAGTATCTGCAGTATGATTTATTTTAAATACTTCGCTCCAGTCTGGAGACCACACTACAGTATTTTTAATTACTTTTTCAGAACCGTAATTAGAGGTAAAATAAACCTGATTATCATAAAGCACCAGCAGCATCTGCTCATAATTGTGTTTTAATCTGCCCCATATGCAAAAGTCACTTGAGTAATAACTTACAGCAGATTTTTCGGTAGGATTTCCTTCTTCGTCTGCCACAAAAAGATATTTTTCTAAAGGGAAATAATAATATTCATCATGCTGCCGGCAAAAACGATCAATGCCAATAGAATTAATTATGTAATCAACCGCCTCTTTGTTTGTAAGAAGCTTACCCTGTTTATTTGTAATGCAAAACACAGGATTTATTCCAGGATCGGCAAAGGCAAATAAATAGTTCAAAAAAGAATCATAATAAGGCTGCTCCGGCAGTTTTAAATACAATTCACAAACATTAGTAATAACCCATTCTTCCAGACAATAATATCTGTGCAAATTTTCTTTAAGAAAATCTCCACTTTTATCTTTTGTAACAGTATAAATACCAGTCTGTTCAAAAAGCATATAATTGTTTCCATGCTTACGACTGTTATATACAGCAAAATAAAGTGTCTTATCTTTTGGATTATAAACAAAGCCGGTAATATCATTATAAAATTTTTGGCTTGACTCATAAATTATAGAAGACTTTTCTTTTTTACCAGGACTAATTGCTGCAACAGTTTCACGCCCTGTAGCCACAGGATTCATATGTACAAGATAAGTTCCTGCTTCATCTTTTTGATAATTAAAAAGCTGATATCTTCCATACTTTTCATCCAGAACTTTTTTTAAATCATAGGGAACCTGTTCCACATATGCCCAAAGCTTTGAAGTGACAGAAAATAAAAAGAGGATTCCCAAAATTAAACAAATTCGTTTGTACATTTTACCCATACTCAAAATCATATACTAAGTTTGATTAAAAACAATACCCCAAAGTGTTTTTTTGAAAAAAAAGGAGAAATCCTCCCAAAATCGAGGCCTAAAATTGTGAGTTTTTCTCCGTTGGCAAATGGCCCCGTCTGGACTTATGATTTTATCAGAGACTTCGAAATGGAGTTTTAATATTTTAACAAAAAAAAAGGGAGTTGTTTTTATGAAGAAAACAAGAATCTTTTCAATGGTGTTTGCAATTGGACTTTTGGGACTGATTGCAAGTGGATGTGGAAGTCCAAATAACCCTAATGTAAAAAAGGGAAAGCATAACGCAAAGAGTTCGGATTTGATTAATTTCAATATTCAGAATGCAAAATATCTTGCTACACAATGGGCAGATCAACAGGATGAAGAATCTTCGAGAGCTGCGTATGCAAGAAAGATTGCAAGAGAAGCTGGAGAAGAAGCTGCGGAAGAAGAAGAAGAACTTCCTGATCCTATCGACTCATTAGTTGCAGTTGTAGAAAACGAAGAGGGAGAACTTGAAGAAGAAACTGTTATGGAAGTTCCAGCTGTTCTTGAACTTGCAGACTGGTGTCAACCTCAACCTGTACGCGAATTATACACATGTCCTTATGATAACGCAGAACCAGGTGCTAAAGGTGTATATACAGTATTTGCCTGGTGGATTGACTGGTGGAAATATACTGATGAAACAGAAGTTCCTCATGTTGGACAGATTATGTACCTTAAACCTGATGGAACATCTGTAGATATTTTAAACTTTAACAACGATGTTTATCGTCATCTTTGTACATGGATTAAAGAGAATGATGGCGAGGATTATATTCAGTTCGATAAAAGCGGAAACATCTTCATGCTTGTAGAAGAAGAAGCAACTCACGAATATGCAATCATTCGATATAACCCACTTTCAGATGCTGTAGATTCTTATAAACTTGATGTGGGTGCCAGAAATACTGCCGATATCAGAAACTTTAAAGTTACAAAAGATGGAGAATGGATCTTCCTGAATGTAATGGTTAACAAGGTTCAGAATAATGTTTATGCAATGCAAGTTAACTCAACTGCTAAACCAATTACAATGTATGAATTCAATGCAAAACAGGCTGCAAACGAAGCGACATGGGCTGTTTCAAGTATTGGTGTAAACCCTCTTACAAACCATGTTTACTGGTATGTTGATGAATACACAGATGATCTTCGTCCAAACAGCGGACTTTATGTTGCAAAGAAGAAGGGAGAAGGATACTCAAAAGAAAACATCACTCGCCATTGTGCAATCGGCTACTGGGATTTAATTTCTGTAATTGAACACAATGTTACAGGAAATAAAGATGGTACAATACCAAAGCCTGCAACTCCAGATTATCAGTCAGTTCTTGATTACATTAAACATGCTGGCGGATATGATGACTCATATCAATTTGACCTTTCATATTTCAAAGACAAAACCGAAGTTGATGTTATCGATTATGAGGGTAAAGAAACAAAAATGGATTTCTCTGGCCTCTATAAAGCAGATGCAGAAGGAAAAGTTCTTACAGATCTTGATGCAATTAAATACATTATTGATACAAAATATAAAGATGCTTATGGTACTCCAGATTGGGCCACAGACCCAGATGAAGAAACAACCGAATGGCTTAACAGACCTTTATTTATAGGTGTACTCAACGATTTCTTCCTGAATTATTGGTGTGAACCATACACAGAACCAGGCAAAAATGTTCTTTCAGGAATTGGTGGATACAAAGATGCTGGATATGCTCTTCCATTCTCTGCAGACGGTTTGTATGTACAGCCTGTATTCCCATTTGAAATTTTCATGCACAACAAAAAAGATCCAACAAAATCTTTTGCAATGAGCGAAGTATATCTTAAGAGTAAGCTTGCAAGAAACTATAACGGTATTATCGTTGCAAATGATGATGGTACCTGGTTACTTAATGATGTTTGGAATAACACAATTAAAGACAATGAATATGCACTTGCATTCAAACTTACAGATGAAGATGGACAATTTGTTTGTAATCAGCCGGGAGACCTTGCTAATCTTAAATTCAAACCTCGCTGGAGCCAAGAAAACAACGATCGAGAATCAACAGATCCTTGGTACAAAAAACCATTCGCTGCAAATAACAAAGGAATTGCTGCCCTTTCATCTGATTTGAAAAAAATCTACTATCATACAGGTGATACAACTGTAGATCTGCTTGAAAATGATACAAACCGATTCAGATTCATCTACTCATTTACTTTGCTTGAAGATCAGTTGATTTACAATGCGGTAAAATCAGATGGTGGTTACATAATGGTTAGCATCGATCTTACAACAAGAGAAGCTACAAAACTTCCTATTGAAAAGAGATCAGAAAGCATGCTCGGATTATAATCTCTTGTAATTAAATCCTCCATAAAAAAATAAGGCCGTCCAGAAATGGACGGCCTTTTTATTGGTTTGTGCGGGCCCTTCGACAGGTTCAGGGACCACACTAAAATCTTATTTTATTTCCAGCTTGTTCAGCTTCCAGATGTCGCGGACGTAATCTTCAATTGTACGGTCGCTTGAGAACTTACCGGAATTGGCGATGTTGATAAGAGCCTTGCGGGCCCAGGTTTTCTTGTCGGCATAGGCCGCGGCAATCTTGTCCTGGGCTTTGCAGTAAGAATCAAAGTCTGCAAGAACGTAGTAAACATCAGGACGCTGACCTTCTACACCGTAAACAAGAGAGTCGTGAAGCTCTTTGAAAAGCTGGTGGGTCGGATCATAGGTTCCGTCTACAAGCTGATTTACAACCTTGGCAAGAGCAGGATTGCAGTCAATGTATTCCTGTGGGTTATAGCTGTGTTCTGCTTCCATCTTTTTGATTTCTTCTGTAAGAAGACCAAATACAAAGCCGTTTTCTTTTCCAGCCTCTTCAAAAATCTCAATGTTGGCACCGTCCATAGTTCCAAGGGTCAAAGCACCGTTTACCATGAACTTCATGTTAGAAGTACCTGATGCTTCGTAACCTGCTGTAGAAATCTGCTCTGAAACATCGGCAGCAGGGAAGATTTTTTCTGCAACAGAAACGCGGTAGTTTTCTACGAATACAACACGAATCTTTCCGCGTACACGGCGGTCGTTGTTAATTCTGTCGGCAACAGTGTTAATCAATTTAATGATTGCCTTTGCACGGCGGTAACCGGATGCAGCCTTGGCACCAAAAATATAAGTGCGTGCCGGAGGATCATAATCAGGATTTTCTACAAGGCGGTTGTACTCATACATAATGTGAAGCACGTTGAGCAGCTGGCGCTTGTACTCGTGGAGGCGCTTAACCTGAACATCAAAGATTGATTCCGGATCAAGGAATTCATTCTGTGCATGCTTAAGGTAATCTGCAAGCTCCTGCTTGTTTTCCATTTTGATTTTGATAAGCTCGTTAAGAGATGCGTCGTCGTCCGCAAACTTTTCAAGCTCCTTAAGTTTTTTCAAATCCTTTTCCCAGCCGTGACCAATGCGGGTTGTAATAAAGTCGCTAAGGCGTGGGTTTGCATTAAGGAGCCAGCGGCGCTGTGTAATACCGTTTGTCTTGTTGTTGAACTTCTGAGGATAAATTGCATACCAGTCTTTAAGCTCTGCAGTTTTCAAAAGTTCTGTATGAAGGGCAGCAACACCGTTTACGCTAAAGCAGGCATGAATTGCCATCCAGGCCATGTAAACCATGTTGTTGTGAATGATTGCCATGTGCTCGTGCTTATAGTAATCGTTAGGGAACTTCTGGCGCAGTTCAATTACAAGACGACGGTTAATTTCTTCTACAATCTGGTAGATACGTGGAAGCAGTCCCTGGAAAATAGAGATTGGCCATTTTTCCAAAGCTTCTGCAAGAATTGTATGGTTAGTATAAGCAAAGGTATGTGTTACAACATTCCATGCATCATCCCAGCCAACATTGTAATCATCAAGCAGGATGCGCATAAGCTCAGGAATTGCAACTACCGGGTGAGTGTCATTAAGCTGAATTACATGATAGTCTGCAAAATGGCTGAAGTCTGTTCCGTGGTTTGCAACATAGTGACGTACAAGATCCTGGAGCGAAGCAGAAGAGAAGAAGTACTGCTGCTTAAGACGCAGAGCCTTTCCGCTAGGACCATTGTCGTTAGGATACAAAACGCGGCTGATGTTTTCTGCAGAGTTCTGGCGTTCAACAGCACGGTTATATTCCATGTTGTTAAAAAGCTGAAGATCAAAGCCGTTTGGACTTGAAGCCTGCCAGAGGCGCAAGGTGTTTACAGTCTTTGTACCATAACCGATAATCGGCATATCATAAGGAGTTGCTGTAACCTCCTCGGCATTTTCTATATAAAAGCGTGGCTGGCCGTCCGGAGTTTTTCCGTAGCAGATGTTTCCGCCAAACTTTACAGTAACGGCAAGGTCAGAACGTTTGATTTCCCAAGGGTCGCGGTGGGCAAGCCAGTTATCAGGATACTCTACCTGGTAGCCGTCTTCTATGCGCTGTTCAAACATACCATATTCATAGCGGATTCCGTAGCCGTGTCCTGGATAGTCCAGTGTAGCAAGAGAGTCCAGAAAGCAGGCAGCAAGGCGGCCAAGACCACCGTTACCAAGACCTGCATCAGGCTCTTCGTCTTCGATCATATCAAAGTCGATATTCATTTCTTTAAGAACTTCTTTTACAGAGTCTTTAATTCCTGCGTTGATAAGGTTGTTGCTAAGGGCACGTCCCATAAGGAACTCTGCAGACAAATAATAAAGCTGCTTTACTGGTTTTTTATCGTATTCTGCGCGGGTTGCCATCCAGTTTGGCATAATGATTTCTATTGCACTTGCAGAAACAGCATCAAAAAGGTCGTGCTTGTTTGCCTGCGAAATGTCTTTTCCATACTGACGGCGCAGACGGGCCGAAAGATTTTCTTTGAATTGTTCTTTGTTGAATTCCATTTAAAAAGTCTCCTAATAAAATAAAGTCTACTTTTTACGATGAGTTTTATGATTTATATATTTTACATCATAATTGGCCGAGTTGCAATGTCGAAAAAAATTCATAATAATATAGATGTGAACATTCTTTCTATTAATAATCTTGCAAAAATCGGAAGAGAAAAAGCTCTTTTTACACAAGTTTCTTTTGGAATTCAAGAAGGCGAAAAAGCAGCCCTTATTGGACGCAACGGAACCGGTAAATCTACCCTGCTGGCAACAATTGCCGGGGTTTTACAGCCTGATGAAGGCAGTGTCGTTTTGAATAAAGAAGCAGGGGTTTCTTACCTGCCCCAGAATCCTGATTTTGATTGTGAAAATACAATCCGGGAACATATTTTTAAAAGCAATTCTCCAAAGCTAAAGCTTATCCGTGAATACGAGGAACTATGCGAAGAAATGGCAGGAAGCGGCTCTGGCAGTGAAGGACTTCAAAAGCGCTACGAAGATTCTATGCTAAAAATGGAACAGAATGATTTATGGAATTACGAGGCGCAGATTAGTTCTATTTTAGCAACTCTTGGTATTAAAGATTTGTCGCTTAAGATGGGAACTCTTTCCGGCGGGATGATTAAAAAAGTTGCACTGGCCCAGGTTCTTGTAGAAGACACAAAACTTCTTTTGTTAGACGAGCCTACCAACCATCTTGATATAACTACAATCTACTGGCTGCAAAATTATCTTCACGATACAAAACGTGCAGTTCTGATGGTTACTCATGACCGCTGGTTTTTAGATGCTGTGTGTTCCAATATTTATGAACTGGCCCGCAACCATCTTAAGCTTTACGAAGGAAATTATAGTAAGTATCTTGAGAAAAAAGAGATTGAAGCAGAAATTGAAGCTAACGCCGAACGAAGAATAGAATCTGTTTTGCGCTTTGAAAGGGAATGGCTGCTTAGGGGGCCCTGCGCCCGTGGTACAAAAATTAAAGCCCGTATTCAACGTGATGAACAGCTTATTAACCGCGAAAAGTTTCAGGCAGATAAGGGCTTTACTTTTGAAGTTAAGGGAAAGAGACTTGGCGGTAAAATCTTAGAGCTTCACAATATAAGCAAAAATTATTTAAAAGGAAATTCGCCGGTTATAAAAAACTTTTCTTATGTATTTACCAAGGGGCAGAAGATTGGGATTTTTGGAGACAACGGTTCGGGTAAATCTACTTTTTTGAATATTGTTACGGGAAACTTAAAACCGGACACTGGAAGTATTGATGTTGGTATAAACACAAGATTCGGTTATTACACACAGAACCCGGTTTTTAAAGATACAAACCTTACTGTGCTTGAATATATAAAAGAAACTGCAGAACACATGACTCTCAATGACGGCAAAAAAGAAGTTTCTGCTTCTCGCTTTTTAGAGGAGTTTGGCTTTGAAGGAAAAATCCAGCACAGTCCGGTTAGTACTTTAAGCGGCGGTGAAAGAAAAAGACTTTTTCTTGTAAGGCTTTTGTTAGAGAATCCTAACTTCCTTGTGTTAGACGAGCCTACCAACGACTTTGATATTTTTACAATGAATATTCTGGAAAGATTTCTTGAGCATTACGAAGGCTGTCTTTTGCTTGTAAGTCACGACCGATATTTTATGGATAAAACTGTAGACAGTCTTTTTATTATGGAAGAAAACGGTGATATTAGCGGCTTTGTTGGAAAATGCAGCGAGTATATTGAATATCGTGAGGAAATTAAAAAGGAGAAGCAGGCGTTGCGGGCGGCGTCTGAGCCCGCAGAGGGGGTAGCGGAAGACCGCAAGGCGGGCTGGAGCGAGGGGGAGGCTTCCCCCTCCTGTGGTAAGCAGGAAAAGAAAAAACTTTCTTTTAAAGAGCAGAAAGAATTTGAGCAGCTTAATGAAGAGATTCCAGCTCTGGAAAAAGAGCAAAAAGAGCTTGAGGAAAAAATGGCGTCGTCGAACTTTGAGGAAGCTCGGGCGGCTGGCGAAAGATATAAAGAAAATGCAGCTTTGCTTGAGGAAAAATATGAGCGCTGGGAAGAGCTTGCAGAAAGGGCTTAGCTTACTTGCCTGTAAGAATTACACTTGCACCAGACAAAAGCACGTAGCGGCGCTGTTCACGCAAAGGTTCTTCGAGGCCAGGTTCAAAAATATCTTCCGGAGATTGCAGCGAGGTGTCGGCGACTAAATGCCATTTGCGTCCATTTGAAAGGGCCGGCAAGGTTATGGTAAGGTCGTAAATATCGGAATTGGTTGCAATGTAAAAATCATTTTCATCAGGATTGCCGGTGGTGCCATTGAGCTTAAAGGCAAGGAAACGCTTCTGCTTGCTCCAGTCGGGATTTTTTGCATTTATATCATACCAGGCAATTTCGGGAACTGTGTCTTTGTCGTAAGTGTTTGTAAAAAATTTTGTGCGCGAAAAAACTGAGTGAGCCCGGCGGTATGCAATAAGATTTTTTGTAAAGCGGACCAGGTCTTTGTTTTTTTGGGCCAGGGTCCAGTTTATCCAGCTGATGTCATTGTCCTGACAGTAGGCGTTGTTGTTTCCGTTTTGAGTGCGGCGCATTTCGTCTCCGCCAAGAAGCATTGGAACACCCTGGGATACAAAAAGATAAATAAGAAAGTTTTTGATTTTTCTTATGCGCTGGGTCTGGATTTTTGGGTTTGTACACTCCCCTTCAAAACCATTATTGTAACTTAAGTTATCGTCGGAGCCGTCGCGGTTTTCTTCGCCGTTTTCTTCGTTGTGTTTATGGTTGTAAGTAACAAGGTCGTTGAGGGTGAAGCCGTCGTGGGCGGTAATAAAATTTATTGAAGCTGTTGGAGCGCGGCCTGAATGGTTATAGGCGTCGGAGCTTCCTGCAATGCGGGTTGCGGCGGCTGTTGTTGCGTCATCGTCGCCACGAATAAAGCGGCGGATATCATCGCGGAAGCGGCCGTTCCATTCGGACCAGCGGTTTGGGCCTGCAAAAGAGCCACCCGGAAAACCTCCCAACTGGTAGAGGCCTGCACAATCCCAAGGCTCTGCTATTATTTTTGTTTTTGCTAGGACTGGGTCTAAGCTTATTGTTGCGGTAAGGCTTGGCATATCATAAGGAATTGGAGTTCCGTTTGGTGCACGGGTAAGAATAGAAGCAAGGTCAAAGCGGAAGCCGTCTACGTGCATATTGAGAACCCAGTAGCGCAGGCTGTCTAAAATAAACTGCCCGGTTACAGGATGATTGCAGTTTACGCTGTTTCCGCAACCGCTGAAGTTCATATAATACTGCCTGTCGTTTTGGGGAAGTGAATAATAAACATCATTCTGCAGGCCACGAAATTCAAAGGTATAACCCCGCTCGTTTCCTTCGGCGGTGTGATTGTATACAACATCAAGAATTACTTCTATGCCGGCTTTGTGGAGTTCCTTTACCATCTGCTTGAATTCGCGAACAGGACCACCAGGCGCTTTGTCTGCAGCATAGCCTGTTTTTGGAGCAAAGAATCCTATTGTTGAGTAGCCCCAGTAGTTTACTAAAGTTTCTCCTGTGCGGGGATTTGTATTTGCTGTTTCGTTTTCGTCAAACTCAAAAAGCGGCAGAAACTCTACAGAAGTTACGCCAAGGTCACGGAGGTAATCGATTTTTTGAGTAAAGCCTTTGTAGGTGCCTGCAATTTCCGGAGCGACTCCGGAGCTGGCAGAGGCGGTAAAGCCTTTAAGATGAGTTTCGTAGATTACAGTTTTTTCAAGCGGATAGTTTAGAGGTTTGTCGCCTTCCCAGTCAAAGTCGTCATCTACGACAACGCATTTTGGAAAGTCGGAAAGGTCACGGAGTTCGCCGCCTTCATTGGCCTCAAAGCCCTGGCGGTGCTGACGGTTATAGGAGCGGAAAACAGAACCTATTGTAAAGGCTTTTGCGTATGGATCAAAAAGATATTTGTGGGGATTAAAGCGCAGGCCTTTGGTTGGTTCGTAAGGGCCGTCTACTTTGTAAAGGTAAAGAGCGCCTGCCCCCAGCCCGCAAAGTTCTATATGCCAGATATCGCCCGTTTTGTTTTTAAGAGGGTCAAAAGGAATTACTGTATATGGCTGCTGAGATTTGTCATTTTCGAAAAGACAAATAGAAACTGCTGCGGCATCCTTACTATATATTGAAAAATTAACACCCTCCGGAGTAATTGTTGCTCCCAGACTCAATGGCGTTCCAATTTTAGTAACTACATCAGGCATAAGTATATAATAGCACAAAATTTGTGGAAGTGGGAATAGTTTTTTTAGAGTACAGGAAGGGGGATTCTTGTAAAATCATGCTGTTATAAAATTACTTTTATGATACAATAAAAACATGGAAACACCAGAAACCTTAAAAACCGCAGTTGTTGCAATTATTGGCCGTCCTTCGGCTGGAAAATCTACTTTTTTGAATACGGCTTGTCAGGAAGATGTGAGCATTGTGTCGCCAATTCCGCAGACTACCAGAAATGCAATCAAGGGAATTGTAAACACATCCTTCGGGCAGCTCATTTTTATAGATACACCGGGCTATCATGAATCAGAAAAAAAATTGAATCTCAAACTCAAAAACGTTACCGAAAGTCAGCTTGAAGGAATTGACT
>Ga0247609_10004864_pt1 | contig 13299 bp, 16 predicted proteins | sample 172DNAGHGlowgp2_FD_193487 | JGI IMG/M metagenome (GOLD analysis project Ga0247609, IMG submission 193487) | Sheep rumen microbial communities from Palmerston North, Manawatu-Wanganui, New Zealand - 1728 DNA GHGlow gp2 | ecosystem: Host-associated > Mammals > Digestive system > Stomach > Rumen ...
CCGACCATGCTGCCAACCAACATCAGCTTATTGGTTTTTGTGAACTGTTTTCCAGTAAGTGAATGGCCGAGCCGGTTGTGGGTTTCTACATTTCCCCACCACCTCCTTACTTAGAGTGGGTCAGCCGCTACTCCCTTAATGGTCGGACATGGCGTTTCTTGGTCTTTGCCTAAGTGACCACCCGCACTTTGGCAAAGACCAAATTTTTATCTAACCACCCACACGATTAAGTCTACTATATGTGTAAGGGAAGAGTTTCCCTAGTTTTTCAACTTTCAAGAAAGGACACAACACCATGCCGAATTCCACCCCCAAAGACATTCTCGCCAATCTTTGCAACGCCGTGGAAGGCGCACCGAACCATGTATTCCGCTTTTCCAAGTACTCATATCCTGAGGAGTTCACCTGGATTCAATTACCAGACAACAGGGTTGAACTTAGAAAAAACGGAATTAAGCTTAAGAACGGATACAACGGCGTTGAATTCGAACTAACTTACATCTACGACACTTTTGGCCGCGTTCTGAAATATTAGAACTCCAAAAAGGAGAACCAACCATGCGCAAGATAACTGCAACCAGAATGTTCAATGTCGATGGCCGCTACTGCGAGGCTGATAGGATTTCCCATGAGATTACATGGGCCATTTCCAGAATGCGTCCATCCAAGCCAGACTGGACTGTTGAAATCATAAAGAAGGGGTGCAAGATTCCTTCATATCTTAATAACGGAATTAAAAATGAAATAGCAAAATCATATTATATAGGCTTGACAATCTACCATCCAATCACGGAGAAAGACGCGAAAGCAATTTGCAACGCCGCTGACAATGTTTATTGGGAGACGATATGAACTACGTCATCGAACACATAGACGACATTCACGTCCTCTACAATAACCAAGGAAACCACGACAAAATATATGTAGTGGTAACATGCCGAAGTGACGATTGGCCAGAGAGATGGTATGTCAAAGGACTGTATAGGCCTCGTACTAGGGATACATACAGCCACTCTGAAATCTTCCAAGGCAATATCAAATACCAAGCCATTGCAACCTCAACCCATACGGTGAGTGAAAAACTCAAAAAGGGATATTATGAAATCACAGATGACAGACTCAACGAACACCTTGGGTTTCCAGCTACAAAGGCAGACCTTCTGAATGAACTTCAAGACCTCATTTCAGATACGCCGAAAAGCCGTTCAGAGAAACTAGATGAATACGAATGCGTTGACGACCTCGGAATGCCGGGGCAATTCATCCCGGGAATGCGCTACATGGGCAGCATAGACCACAACGGAAAACTCCACATGGTCAACGACGATGGGAAATCTGTGGTTGTGGACAGAGACAACTTCAGAAAGGTCTAAAGTTGAGATAATGCAGGCGGCAGAGGCTTTTGCCTCTGCCGCCTTTTGCTTTTTTCTTTTCCAAAAAAATTTATCTAACCACCTCCACCTTTCCGTCTACTATGTATAGAAAGGACTTTGCAGACTTATGATTGAGGTACGCACATTCGTTGACATCGCGCTTCCGCGAGGCCGCAACCGCTTTGCAGAGGAGGATATCCGCAACATGATAGTGGATAAGAGAGGCAATGTTGATTTCGGAATTCTGCTTCCAATGCCTCCTGAGGTTGCCGCAGACAACGATGGAGACTTCCATTTTGACTTTCTGCCGTCTGTCGGCCCAGAGTGGAGATACGCCAACTGGGGATGCGACTGGAACGGAGAAAACGCGCGGTTCGACGAGGAAGCAGTTGACTTCGTGTTTTCAGTTGACACCACCTATAAGCCCCCAGTAGGATGGCTCAAGGCTCTGTGCGCTAAAATCAGCGATAAGTTTCCAGAGGCTTATATTAAAGGCATATGGGTGCCGAACAAGTTTGGAGACCCAACCTTTGGTGAATTCACATACGAGGACGGAAACTTCACGGACACCTTTGAAATCGACTGGGATGAACCTTTGATGGTCAAGAACCTATGGGAACTTGATGATGAGGACATTATTGCGTTCAGAGGATTTGTAAAGGATGAATCCATTCCAGAAGTCGATGAGGTGGTGGAAGAGGTTGAAGAACCGATTCCAGAAGAAACTCTAGAGCAAGAGGAATCTAGTCCTCTGCCGTGGATAATTGGCGAAACTCCACTTGATGAAATCAAGGAAAAGGTCAAGTGGTTTGTCCAAGAGTGGACGAAGAACTGGTAACTTTTAGGAGAGCAACACCATGACAACCAAAACATACACTATCAAGACTATCTCAGACCGAGGACGAGAAACCACATGGAGCGGAACTCTCGACCACCTCATCGACGAAGTTTTCGGATACACCCTTCTGTGCAATGGAATGGGAACTTTGTTCAAGAGGCCAAAGACTGCAAAGGCGTTGGTCAGCCGCCTCAACTCTGGCAATTCCTACTGGTCAACGAGAAATTCCTACAGTCTGGTTGGATAGCAAACATTTTTCTGTTATAATAAAGATGTTGAAACACCATCGGGTGATGGTAATGAGAGTGGCGGCGCGGATGATTCACGGTCTTCCGCGCCGCTTTTTTATTGCTCTACTAGTTACAAATTGTAACGATATAAGCAATGGTCAAATTTCCGGCACTTTTCTGTTAGAATAAACCATTGCTTGTTTTTTACACTAACTATACCTAAGGAGAACTAATGATGGAAAACGCGACGCTTGTCGATATTGTGAAGGAGCAGAACCCGAACGGAGGACTTCCGTCTGAGGTTTGGAACAGATTTGTCAAGGAAAACGGAAGCACGGTAGGCCGGAAGGCCATTGCGCATGATGCCATGATATACAATGCGCTTGTGAAGTGGTATGGGTCTGGAAGGTCTTTGTACGACCTCAGAGACGACGATGCCGCAAAGTATGTGGCATTTCTATCCAAGAACACGAGTGCGAACAGCGTGTGGAGGGTTTCGCTTCCCACGTTGACTGAAATCTGGGCGAAGTCACTGCCCCTTTGTGAAAATCCGTGGTCGAAGTTCAAATGGGACTCTATGCGCGAAAGCGTTGTCCCAGAAAAGCCGTTGCCAATGCAGTTCAATGCGCAGACAAGTCTTGAGGATTTCGCTGAGAAGTATTTCGCCGCAGAAGCTTCCTCTGGAAAGAAGATAGAGCGGAATGCGCTTGGCATGGTAAGACATCTTATGAAGCACATGGGGGTCAAGACTATTGGCGATGTCACGCGAAAGGTGGCATACGATTATGCCATCAAGATTCACGACGACCCGAAATGCACGGTTGTCCGTGGGGGCGTAGACCGAATCAACAAACTCTCCGCCATGTGGAAGACTCTTATTCCAGATTCCGAAAATCCGTTTGATGGAGTTACATACGCCGATGCAATGCGGTTGGCCAAATACAATGCCATGCTTGAAACAAAGACAGACCTTTCGCCTACCGAGTGTCTTCGTGCTTTGCCACCGACTCTTTGGAATCAGTATGCCCTGAAACACTCCAAGGTAAGTGTTCATCGGATGAGTACGGTTAAATCAATCTTCTTCCGATTCTGGGAAAAGACGGGACTTGAGACGCCAATGCAGGTAACAGATGAAATCGCATCCAAGTATCTTGAGGAAACACTTGCCGAAAAGGCAACCGGCATGGACGACATGCGTGAACTACGCGCAGTCTGGGATTTGCTGATGCCAAACATTGTCAATCCGTGGGAAAACGCCATGAAGCCATTTAGGAAGAAAGGCGGTCCTCGTCAAAAGGATGATGAATCCGTTGTTGAAAAGCCTGAAACATTGGAAACCACCGTGGCAACAACTGAGGATAAAACTGCAACAGTTGAAGTGGAAAAGGCAGAAGCAACTACTCCCATAGAAGTAGAACCTACAAATGTCTATACCTTTGAGGAACTCTTCGCCAACTGGAAAAACTCGCTCAAGAGGGAATACGACCCCAAGACATACGAACAGTACCAGAGGATACTCTCCTACTTCATGGACTACTGCAAGGTGCGTGGCGTTTCCACCATTGGCAAGGATACAGTTACTGTTGAAATGGCAGAGGACTTCCTCAACCTAATGGCAAAGCGTATCCAGATAATCCGCAATGTCATAAGTCCACTCAAAACCATCTGGACGGCCAATTTCGGACTTAACAATCCGTGGCGCACTATTTCGTCTGGAATGCAGACTTCAGAGGGTAATGACGAGTCTATTGCAGAACCGTCAAAGACTGGCTTCTGGAAGCGTCTGCTGAGGTTCTTTGGAATCGGTCGGTAAATTACAAACAGAAGTTAAGCCAAGGGCTTGTGGAGAAAAATCCGCAAGCCCTTTTCTTTTAGTTGAAATGTTTCTATTAATAGAAACATGCGCCGTGGTTCTAGTGAGTTGGCTTTGCGCTTCTCCTACTTCGTAATCTAATCTCAAAGACTTCCACAGTGAACTGCTGCGTTAGCAGCCCAGAAATATTTGCCCACGCCCAAGCGAACGATGGCGAATTATATTCGCCATCAGGTTCGATTTGGCGGAAGGCACGGCGCGAAGCGCCGTCAGCCTTCTCTTTTGTCTTGCAAGTGGTCTTGGTCCAATTTTGATTCTTAAACATTCTAATTCTTTTTCGACTTCCTCTATCGAGGAAGTCTATTAAAAACTTTTAAGTTGTTTCTATTTCAAATAAGGACACGACCACTTGGCTTAAACTTCTAGAACATTTTAAGAGAGTTTTCAAAAACAAATTTTGTTTTCAACTTCAATCTCAAATGAAAATGTTAGTCTTATCTAAGTTTGTTTCAAACTACAATACGCCATTAAAGAACAAGAAAGAATCAATCATTTCAAATCAACTTCAATGTAGTTTTGTTTTTCCAGTTGTTTTTGATTTTTATCCCCTTCACTCACGTTGTTCGTTTGGGGATGCAACGGAGTTGAACTTCACACTCAGTCCTCGCTTCGCTTCGTCCTTCGTTATTCAACTCCGTTCGCAACAATTTATTTGAGGGGTTTCTCTTTGAGAAGACTTTCTTTTTGAAGTTTTTTGAAGTCTGAAAACATGGTCACTTCGTGACTTTCTTTTCCTCGTTCAGGGCTGGCGTTAGTTTGTATTTGTAGCAATGGATTCTTTGAACTTCGTTCAAATCATCACATTCTACCTAATTCGCGTGCGCGCGCGTAGAATCACACAATTATAGTGTACAAAATTAAAAAAACCGTGTCAAGTACTTTTTTACAAAAAAATTAAGTTTTACACTAAAATTACTGATAATCAACATTCTATATAAGAAAAATTTTTTGTGAGTCTAATCCCGAAGGGAGTTCAGAGGGGTTTTGAGGTTGTTTTTTTAGATGATGGTTTTCTGTAAGTGTCTGGTATTACGCATTCTAGTTGTCAAGCAAAAAATTTTTTCTCATTTTTGAGAGAAGGTAAGTTTGTATTTAGAATATTGTTTACAAGTATTCTATCACAAATGGTCTGTTTCTGTTTATAGAAACAAAATCGTCTAAAATCCAATATTTGACATTTTTTGAGGGAATTCAGTTTTAACGCCCTTTAAACGCGTCTAAAATTTTGTGTAGAATGTTTAATTAAAACAATTTACATACATAACACAATTGAGCAGAATATACCTCTTTTGTTATCTAAAATGTTTAACACGAATGTTTTATGAAAAATATAAAAAAATTATTACATTGGTTTTCAGCCTCAGCCTCACCTTGAGGTTGGTTTGAAATCGTCTTTTGTTTAAACATCTAGATTATTGCAAACAAGTATTTTAAAACAAATACAGCCCCCATCAGCACCTAACCGTGCTGATGGGGGCTGCCTCAAACATTAAAAATTTCCAAGTTATTTCGGTTGTTTAACCATTTCCACCTTCCCTTCGTCGTTCCAAGCCATTATTCCGTAACAGATTGATGGTTGTCTTTCATGCCAGAGGAATGGAATGGTGTATACCTTTACGGCTCTGTACTGGATTTCAGGGATGAAGTCTGAAGGCAATCCTATTTGCTCCTCCTGCGGAGTCCAGATGAACTCAGTCTTTGTGGATAACTTGACCAGAGTGTCTTCTGTTAGACCCACGGCTTTTACATCGTTGAGTTCATGATAGACATATCCGTTCATGCCCACAAAGGAAATGTAATCTGTTATCAGAGCCATTGCCGACGGCACACATGATTCCCCGTTGCCCCAGACACAAATCGGAAAGACCCCGCTTTTGTTTTTTGAAAGTTTAAGTTCCATAAGCCATGCGCTGTCTTCGTTGAAGAACTGGACTAATACGCGGGGGTCTTCTTTTTTTCTTCCCTTATATACATGGAGAAGGTGCGCCACTCTGATGGGTGAATTGCCTATCGGTTTTTCAAGGTGTCCGTGTTCCTTCAACCACTTCAAGACAATGTTTGCTTTAAGACTGTCTTCTTTTGACTCAAGGTCAAGTTCGGCAATGTCTTGGGCAGAATGGCTGGACAGAAGTTGGTCGAGTCTTGTTTCAGCCTCGTAGAGAGACACGTCGTATGCCTCTACGAAAACATCTGATTTGACTCCGCGCCAGATTCGAAACAGACAATTGCGCCCATTTTTCTTACCGACAAGCAGATATTCATTTTTCGTGTCTTTGCCTTCAATTACCGAAACGGCTTTTTTCACTATTAGGTTGCCCATTCTCTAATTCCTTTTAAAATTTAAAATCCGGTCATTCCCAGTTGCCAGTCTGCAAACTTGTGCAAAGTATGGTTGTCGTCCAAAAGTGCGAAATAGTAACTTGTGTCGCCGCTTTCCATGAGGTCAACAGACTTCAAAGGAAACATATTGTATCTAAGGCCGCAGACAAATAGCGGTTCATAGGCCTTTAGCGATTCGGGGAATTCAATTTCCCTATATGGTGGTTTCCAGTTTTTCAAAGCCTCGTCTATGTAGTTGGAAATGCGCCCATAGGGTTTCTGCATTTCGTCATAGCCGTTTTTGACGCAATCTCGTTTGAATTCAGACAACCCTTTTGAAAACGCATATCCATGTTCGGCCTCACAGAAGTTAAAAACATGGTAGATGTCGGAAACAACCCATGGAGTCCATCCTGTCGGATGTGGGTTGTAGGCTCTGAATTCGGCGTTCATGAATGAAAACCCGTCGCAAAAAGACACAAACCACCTCTGGTCAATTCCTTTGTGGGTGAGGTGTCTATATCCAACGGAGTTGAACACATAAGGCGTTGGTTTCAGATTGCATGAATCCAGCATGTTGTTGGTTGCGAGGAATCCGATGATGCGTTGTCTGAGGCTTTCCAGAAAATCTTCGTTGACCTCGAAGACAAGTTTGAGAACATATCCGGAAGGGGCGGAGCACATGGCGCACGGCGCGTTGTGGTAAATCAGACGCGGGGTTGCATCCAGTTTTGGAAGTCCGTTGCGAATCGGCATTTCAAAAATTCCGAACTGGTTGTTCGGATATGCGGCTATGATTCTGGACATGTGTTTGTTCTGGTCAATGTAAAGTCCGCATACATTGCAATAAAGGGCGTTGTCTTTGTCCATGGCATAATTTTCCTTATATAGAGTAGACTGGAAAGTGGAAGTGGTTAGATGTTTTTTGGGGACGGATTAGAGTTTAAATTTTAAAATACTCTTTCTGAAAAACAAGTTTAAGGTCTATAAAAACAAAAATGCGGACGAGGCTTGCGTCTCGTCCGCTGAGAGGTGGATTACTTCCGCTTCAGATTGTTGGCCAACCAGTCCACTACTGAGCCGCCGCTCGTTTGCCAGTATGGAGACATGAGGAACGGTCGGTCCGGGCCTTGGATGACCTTGTAGTCGCGGACTCTGAACTTCTTGTTCTCATGGATGTCTATCATCACTTTGTTGAGGTGCGGAATGTTGTAGAACGGATAGAGCAGTTCAATAACTGCTTTCCTCTTGCCTTTGGGAATGTCGTATTCTTTGACAGCTTCATTCCCGACTTTTACATCATGGGTTGGAAACGGAAGCATGGAGGGAATATCTTTCATGGTGAAATGCTCCTTATGCGTTGCGGATGATGGTGGAAATGGCTGAGAGGGTCTTGGTGGCGAAAGCGTCGCGCTCCTCAATGAACGCCTTGCGGATTGTGTCTCTGTCCGCATCGTTGCGCACTTCGTTGACCTTGCGCCAAACTTTGGTTTCAAGCTCGTTGATTACCTTCAAGAGTTCGTTGCGGACTGCGCGAGCGTCGGCAATGCGGAGGTTGGAGTCAGTTGAGTTCGTCATGGTAGTGTTCCTTCCCAGGGTTTATTCCCTTACATATATAGTAGACTGGAAAGTGGAGGTGGTTAGATGAATTTTTGTTTCTATAAAGTTTAAATTTTAAACCAGTCTTTCCGAAAAACAAGTTTAAGGCCTATAAAAACAAAAAAGCGGACGAGGCTTGCGCCCCGTCCGCGGCGGTGTTTCGTTTAGGCCGTCTTTTCAACAAGAAACTCGTCCCAGTAGAGATTGCCCTCAACATCTTCAACGAGGTCAAGGTTGCTCTTATCGTACTCAGATTCGTTCCATGCGTCCTTTTGGAAGTATCCAGTGTCCACTAGGCAGAGGCAGACATACACGCCGATAAGGCGGTCAAGGTCGATGCCGTCAGCGATGTTGGAGGCGATTTCCGCGAGGTTATTGGGAATTGCAGATAGGAAGCCATCGTAGGAAGTGTAGTGGTCTTTCACCCATTTGGCAACCGCGCCGTTTTCCTTTTCCCACTTTTTGAAGTTTGACTGGAGAACTTCCATGAAGTCCTCTTCCATTTCAACATCAATGGAGAGGACATCCGTTGAAAAGTTGTAGTACTTTGGGCTGAGGATGTCACCATTGGAGGTAACGGCCTTGATGCCGTTCTTCCCATTGAGGTATTCCTCTGCGATGCGCTCCGCAATTGCGGCGGCTTTCTTGCCAACTGCGGTCTTGTAGGCCGTGTAGTCAAACCGTTCCCACTCCTCGTCAAAATCGCGTCCCTTGTTTTCCTCGTCTTCAAATTCATAGTTGAAAACGGACTCTGGACTGAGAACCGAATCGTACATGCCGACATAGAGCATTGGAATGATGGAGGTGGATGTTTCAAACTTCATGGTTGTACTCCTTGTGGTTGGTTGAAGGGTTCATTCCCTTACATATATAGTAGACTGAAAAGTGGAGGTGGTTAGATGGAAATATGCCTATGCATTGTCCGTTGAGTCTTCTTTAGAATCTTCATTCAAACTGTCTATATGGAGAATCCTCTTTGCCAGAACCTCGGCAAATGCGTTCTTCATATCCTCGGTGGTGAATGTGCGTCCAGACTCATAGGATGGCAGTTTGGCTATGATTGCGCACATCTTGTCGCGGAAGTGGTTCGCGATGCCGTCTATCTGCTTCTCGCTGAGGATGGAGAAATTGTCGGTGAGGGTGCGGACAAGCGCCCCCTTGACGAGTTCGCGGTGCTCTTTGGTTAGTTTGACCATGGTTTTCTCCTTAGTGATTGCGTAAAAGGTCTTCCAACATTGCCGATGCCGCCTGAGCGGCCACATTTTCGTTGTGGTTGATGAAGTGTTGATATTCTTCAACCAACTGGCTGAACGGAGTTTTGGAAAGTTCTTCTTTGATTGCTTTGTGCAATTTGACGATAGGCAAATCTCCAAGTGTTTCATAGTTTTCCTCTATGAGACCGTGAGATTCCATTTCTTGAAGCGCGAGAACGAGAAGCATCCGCATTTTCAGATTGGATTCCTTGAGGGATGCGTTTTCAGCAAGAGTCTTTTTGAAGCAGTCTGGGTTGATTGGGTTCATAGTCGATTCTCCTTTACATATATAGTAGACAGAAAGGTTGAGGTGGTTAGATGTTTTTTGTGGACGGAGACTTTTAAAATTTAAATCTCATTTTCAGAAAAACAAGTTTAATCAAATTTAAAAATCAAAGGCCGCTTTTCAGCGGCCTTTGGCTTAGGCAACGGCAGATGTGGCGGCTAAGGCCGCTTTCTGCTCGTCAGTTCCGTATTCGTCGATGAAGGACTTCTGTGCGGCGGCGGCACTCTTGAAATACCTCTTCGCATATCGAACTCCAGTGTAGCGGTGCGCCAGACGATAGGCGAACGAACTGAGGATGTAGCTTCCGCGCCGCTCCTCTATCGTCACGCCGTCGATGTGCGGTGCGGGGGCCTTTCCGTTTTTCCGCTCGTCCGCTTTCTGCGCGGCGCGTTCGCGGCAGGCATTGCGCCATTTCTCCGCATCATGATTCTGCGTCGGGGTAAGCAGGTCGAGGATGGATAAGGGGCAGTCATAGTAGTACGGCCCCATTGTCTCATCCATCACCTTGTAGTAGAGACCGCAGCAATCATCGCGGTTCACCTTCCCATGCGTGAGGGCGACGATTCCGAAGACATCGCCGGCGTGGTTCTTGACTGCGGCATAGTAAACCGCCCCGACCATTGAGGACTTGAGCACTTCGCAGGAATGCCCTTCGGCATTCTTCCACGTGAAGGTCTTGTCCAGAAACGCCTTGCGGTCAACTTTGCCGTTCCTGTACGGAAGATCGCCATTGTAAACTCCATCCCATCCCATGATTCTGTTCCTTCCTAGTGGATGGGTACTTGCACCTTGCTTTCCCCTTACATATATAGTAGACAAACAAGTGAAGGTGGTTAGATGTTTTTTAATGGAGTCTTTAAATCAAACTTTCCGAAAAACCAACCCTAAATATCCAAATTTAAATGGGCGGCTTTGCCGCCCATTTAAATTACTTCACTTCAATAGTGCAACTGCTGTAAACTCTCCACTTATGAAGAAGCGAAGATGGAATGACCACCTTTGAAAGCGGGCAGTAGTAGAACGCAGTTGCTTCTAGTTCCGTTATTGAAGACGGCAGTTCAATCTCATTAAGGGGAGTGCCGCTGAACGCAAAGCTCTTTATTTCCTTGAGAGAGCCGGGGAGCATGACTTTCGTCATTTTCGTGTCTGAAAAAGCCGATTCTCCAATGCTTTCAAGAGTGGAGGGAAGTTCTATGCTCTCAAGGGCTCTGCACCCCCAAAAAGTATTTTCCTTGATGAAACGGAGGTTACATGGGAGAAATACCACCTTGAGGTTGCGGCACTTGGCGAATGCGCTTTCGCCAATGGCGGTAACCGTGTTGGGAATGTACACCTCTTCAATGGAGGTGTTGCCCTCAAAGGCTTTCTCTCCAATGCTGCGAACAGAGGTGGGAATCTGCACCTTGCTTGCCGTGCCGTTGTAGCGGACGAGCTTGCCGTTCTTAATGACAAACTCAATATCGCAAATGCCAAACTCAAGCTCGTTGAAGCGGTCAAGGGCGGCGCGGTACTTTGCGGTTGCCGTTGCTTCGTCAGCGGTGCGCAGTTCTTCAAAGAATGCCAGAAGTTCATTGCCGATGTGCGCAATGTAGGAGCGGTAATGTGCGTATTCAATGCCACTATTGTCCCAATTCGGCCCTTTGATGTAGCCAATGAGGCTTGACGGTTCGTTGACATAGGTGGGATTAACCTTGAGTAGGCTCTTTGCCCAATTGGCGAATTGGGATTCAAGTGCGGTGCGGACAACTTTCATGATTGCGTTCCTTTAGCAAGGGGTGGTATTGACTATCTTGCCTTCCCTTCCCCTCGCATATATAGTAGACAAAATGGTGGAGGTGGTTAGATGGTTTTTGCTGAACGATTTAAATGAGGTTTTCAGAAAAACAGATTCAAAATCGGTAAAAACAAAAAAGGCAGACGAGGCTTGCGCCTCATCTGCCTTGACTAACCTTAGTCTTCGTCCATCCACGGAAAGACTTGCCGCCGTTCGCCGTCGGCAACTACGAACACCTTGCCGTCACTGATTTCCACATCTGCCTTGTCTCCCATTTCCTCAATGAGGGTGTGGAGGTCGAAGAGCAGAGTCCACGCAGAACCTAAAGTCTGTTTTGGATTTTGACTTTCGCCGCGAAGCGCGTCAACTGAGGCGCGGAGCTTTTCAGCCCACGGTCCGTAGTCCTCAAATCTCTCAAGAGGCGTGACTGGAAGTTCGTTCGCATTGAACGGCTCCATGACGATTCCCATCACCTCAATGCGCTTGCCCTCGTTGAGCGCCGTCCAAATGGCCTTGCGGATAAGTGCGCTCTCTTCAGCCCATATCGCGGGGTCGTTTGACATGGCGAGGCGGTCGGCAAGGCAATCGACATCGGAAGAGATGTATTCGTCTTCGCCATTGCCGAACGGGACGAGGACTGATGGAAGTTTGTCCAACATTCCGCTTTTCTCATACCAGTTGCGGTAGTCGGCGTTGTTTTCGTAGAGAGCCTCCATTGTAGGAGCAATCCATTCCGTAAAATGACCAGTGACTTTGAGCGCGATAGCCTTCATTGTTTTTCTCCTTAAAGAGAGGTTGATGATTCAAGGGATACGCATCCTTTACATATATAGTAGACTGAAAAGTGGAGGTGATTAGATGTTTTTTTGATTTGGAGAAAGGAAATGTTTGAATGAGTTTTTCTGAAAAGATTGTTTTAACAACTCAAAAAACGGGCGGCGAGGACGTTGCCTCGCCGCCCGTTGCGTTTTATGCCATTGCCGCCATCATCGCCATCGCGGCTGATGCTTGTGTCTCGTTGGTGATACCGTCTGGGCCTAGTGCCTTTGCAACTTTGGCTTGCTTCTTCTCGTCAAGCGAGTTCCACAAACCGCTGAAAGCCTTGACAAACCGCTCTGCCTCTGCGTGTGCGTTCTGTGCTTCCTTCACGCAGAGTGATTGAATGGCGAGGCGTTCGGGCTTCGGCATTTTGTTCGCGAGAGCCAAGAGACAAGTCTCGTAGCGGAAAGATTCCCATGTACGATTGAGATAGCTCACGCGCCTAGTCTCAATAAGGCCGCACGGCGCGTAATAGGCTGAGTGGTGGCAGAAGCCGTTCCTCGTTTCCGTTGTCCAACAACGAATGTAATCGCCGTCTGCGAGGTTGAAAATCTGATGTCCGTATTCCTTAGCCACTGTTTTATCCTCCGTGTGAGGGGTCGAAGTTGTATCGCTTTCCCTTACATATATAGTAGACTGAAAAGTGGAGGTGATTAGAAAAATCTTCCAAGCCAATTTGAATCAACTTTTCTGAAAAACCCATTTAATCCTAGCCGCCAAGCAACAAAAAGAGGAGGCTTACGCCTCCTCGTAGAATTTATGTTTCCCTACCTTGCAGACGAACTTCAGTTTGCTTGCCCATGTGGGTTTCACATAGGTCGCGTGATAGTGCGTTGCCGTGGTGACTGGCTTGAAGTCCTCATTGACCAACGCCTTTGCAAAGGCGAGGCATTCCTTCCAGATGGCTTCATCCTTCGCGTTTTTGCGCACAACTG